>Ga0315282_10000149_pt1 | contig 140598 bp, 90 predicted proteins | sample YL17G07_20_MG_FD_203693 | JGI IMG/M metagenome (GOLD analysis project Ga0315282, IMG submission 203693) | Sediment microbial communities from Yellowstone Lake, YNP, Wyoming, USA - YL17G07_20 | ecosystem: Environmental > Aquatic > Freshwater > Lake > Sediment | place: USA: Wyoming | collected... | reverse complement strand
TGGCTGCAACTACTGGGCGACCAGATCACGGTGCGCGCCAATAACCAGACCATCGCCCAATACTCGGTCGCGGAGGTGTAGCATTTTGGAGTTACAAAACTGTAGCATCTTGAAGGTTACAGGACAAAGGCGGCGCAAGACCAACGGAGGCAACCACACAATGCCACATGATGCTCCCGGGCCGGCCCCGTATTATGACCCGCTGATCTTCCATAACATGCTCGACGGCATTGACCGCAATCGCTGCCTGATCGCGACTTACTATGTAGATGATCGGGTGGCAGGCGAGGATTTCCTCGACCACTTCAACCTGATCCAGAGCATCGCCCTCGAGGGCTCCACCGGCACCTGGGAAAAGGTGGAGGAGGACACGCCTGAGGTGCGCGCCCGCCTCTCCGGCAAGTTGGTCGGCTACTTCGAGATTCCGGCGCCGGAAACCGACACCAAGCGCGCGGTGATACAACTCGCTTTCCCGATTGACGCGCGGGAGCCCAACGTCCCCATGATGCTGCTATCCATCGCAGGCAACTGCTTCGCCTACTCCCCCCGCATGCGCCTTCTCGACGTCGCCGTGCCCGACGACCTGCTCGCCCAGTTCCAGGGTCCCAGGTTCGGCGTCCCCGGCATCCGCGAGCTGATGGGCGTCCCGCGCCGGCCGCTCTCCCTGCACATCATCAAGCCCAAAATGGGCATGACCCCCGAAAGCACCGCCGGCCAGGTTTACCAGACATGCCTGGGCGGAGTGGATATGATCAAAGACGATGAGATGTGCTCGGATGTCTATAACTGCAAGTTCGAGGACCGCCTGCGCGCCGTGCTGGCGGCGATTGACCGCGCCGCCCAACAAACCGGCAAGAAGCCGATCTACTTCGTCAGCATCACCGACGAGGTGGACAAAATCATCCCCAAGGGGCTGCGGGCGATTGAACTCGGAGCCAACGGGCTGCTGCTCACATATTCCGCCGGGCTGTCGGCCTTGCGCATCCTGACCTCGCATCCCGACGTCAAGGTGCCGGTGCTGCTGCACGCTTCGCATATGATCGCCGCGCAGCCGCGCATAAGTTGGCCGGTGTTCGCCAAGCTCTGCCGCCTGTGCGGCGCCGACATGATGCTGACCCCCACCTACTGGTCGAGCATTCCCATGGTGAGCCTGGAGGAGGGGCTGCGCACCGCTCACGTCAAACTGGCGCCCTGGCAGCACATCAAGCCTACCTGGCCGATGCCATGCGCGGGTGTCTATCCCGGGCTGACGGAGATCCTCGTCAAAGAGTACGGCACCGACATCGTCATCCCCGCCGGCGGCGGCATGTTGGGGCATCCAATGGGGTACACAGCCGGCGCCAAGGCGTGGCAGCAGGCCTTCGAGGTGGTGATGTCGGGCCGTGCGCTGAAGGATGCCTACCGTGAGTACCCCGAACTTAACGCCGCGGTGGAAAAATGGGGCATCCCCGACCGACCGCGCACCCGCTGGCTGCGCGCCGACCCCCGCTTCCATCCTAAGACTTCGCAGTGATGCCGTCACACAAGCACTGACTGGAGGTAAACATGGAAACCGAGAAGCGCTATCGTCTGGGCGCCTGTCTGCCCGTATTCGGCTCGTGCGCCGACCGCTACTGCCTGTCGGGCTACGGAAAGGGCGCGGCCACCCTGGAAGGCATGCTAGACCTCGCCGCCCAGTGCCCCGGCCTGGAGGGGATCGAGCTAGTCGGCAACTGGCACGTCAACGACGACAACATCCAACGCATGCCCAAGATGCTGTCCGAGCGCGGGCTGGTGGCCTCCATGCTGACGGTTGACCTGTGGACCCAGGCGAAATGGGGCTCCGGCAGCCTCGCCGCTGCGGATCCCGCGACCCGCGCGGCTGCAATCGCGGAATGCTGCAAGGTTATCGAATGGGCCGAGGCGATGGGCAATGTCGCCGTTGACCTGTGGTTCGGCCAAGATGGCTATGACTATCCTTTCCAGTCTGACTACGAGTCCGCGTGGCGCTGGCTGGCGGATGGGCTGCGGGTGATCGCCGCGCATCGCCCCGGTGTTCCCGTGTGCGTCGAGTACAAGCTCAAGGAACCCCGCACCCACATCTATGTCAACTCGGCAGCGAAGACGCTCCTGCTCATTGACGCCGTGGGCGCTGCGAATGTCGGCTGCCTGCTCGACATCGGCCACGCCCTGGCGGCCGGGGAGAATGCCGCCGAGGCGGCCGCCCTGCTCCACGCCAACGGGCGCAAGAGCCTGTTCTACGTCCACCTCAACGACAACTATGGCCTCTGGGACGATGACATGATCGTCGGCTCGGTGCGCGTCATCGAGTTGATGGAGTTCCTCTACTGGCTGCGCCGCCTCGACTACCGCGGGTGGCTGACCCTCGACGTCTTCCCGTACCGCGAGGAGGGGCTTGCCGCAGCGCGCGAGAGCTTTGCCTGGGTCGGCGACCTGCTGCGCATCATCGAGCAGGCGCATCCCGAGGAAATCGAAAGGGTCCTGCGCGCCGCGGATGGAGCGGAATCCGTGCGCCTGGCGCGCCGCCTGCTGCTGGGGACACGGGGGGCATGACCGTGAGCGACTTCCTGCAGCTCGACCACCCCCCGGCGCCGCTGCCCGACCGCGGCAAGGCGCTCGACCTCTACCGCACGATGCGCCGCATCCGCGAGTTCGAGGACCAGGTGTTCAAGTACTTCCAGGCCGGGCGCATACCTGGCACCGTCCACCAGTGCCAGGGTCAGGAAGCGCCTCCCGCAGGAGTCTGCGCGCATCTGCTGCGCAGCGACTACATCACCGGAACCCATCGCCCCCACGGCCATGCCATCGCCAAGGGCATCCCGCTCACCGAAATGGCGGCGGAGCTTTTCGGCAGTTCTCTGGGCTGCTGCAGCGGCTATGGGGGCTCCATGCACATGGGCAGCCTGGACTACGGCATGCCCCCGGCCAGCGCGATCGTCGCGGGCGGCGTGCCCATCGCGGCCGGCCTCGGCCTGGCCTGCCGTATGTTGAAGCCCGGCACGGTAGTCGCCTGCTTCTTCGGCGATGGCGCCTTCAACAACGGCGCCTTCCACGAAGGCGCCAACATGTGCGCCATCTGGGATCTGCCCGTCGTGCTGATATGCGAGAACAACTTCTACGGCGCCTCCACCCACGTGACGACCGTGAACAAGATCCCGCGCCTGGCGGAGCGCGCTCGCTCCTACGGCATGCCAACTGAGACTGTTGACGGCAACGATGTCTTCGCCGTGTACGAGGCGGCCGGGCGAGCCGTCGCGCGTGCCCGTGCGAGCGAGGGCCCGTCGTTCCTGGAGTGCCTGACTTATCGCCGCTGCGGCCATTCCCGGCGCGACCAGAACAAGTATCGGGACAAGCAGGAGGAGCAGTTCTGGCTCGCGCGCGACCCGCTCGACCTCGCGCGCGCCCGGCTGCTGCAAGAGGGCGTTGTGGCCCAGGCGGAGCTGGAGGAGGTTGACAAGGCTGCTGCCGCTGAGGTGCAAGCAGCCCTGGACTATGGCGAGCAGGCTCCCCAGCCCCAAGGCGAGGAAGCCCTGCGTCACGTTTTCTGCGAGGAATCCCCATGACCATCGCCAAGGCCCTGCGCATAGCGATAACCGAAGAGATGCGCCGCGACCCCACGGTCATCTGCATCGGCGAGGACATCGGCACGCCCGGTGGGTGGGGCGGCGCCTTCACTGTCACCTGGGGGCTGGAGCGCGAGTTCGGCCTCGAGCGCGTCCGCAATACACCGATCTCGGAGGCCGGGCTGATCGGCGCGGCGGTCGGCGCGGCGATCGCGGGCCTGCGTCCCATCGCCGACTTTCAGTATTCCGATTTCATGTTTTGCGCGGCCGACCAGCTCATCAACCAGGCGCCCAAGATTTGCTTCATGTCCGGTGGCCGGATTAAGGTGCCTCTGGTCGTGCGCGCTCCCGTCGGCGCCAGCACCCGCGGCGCGCAGCATGCCCAGTGCCCGGAGGCGTGGATCGTCCACACCCCCGGCTGGAAGGTGGCCGTTCCCTCGACCCCCTCCGACGCCAAGGGCTTGCTCAAAGCGGCGGTGCGCGATGACGACCCGGTGTTCATTTTCGAGCACAAGCTCCTTTACGGCTCCAGCGGGGCGCGCAAGGAGGATAACGCCGTGCAGGTGGACGAGCCGGTGCCGGATGGGGACTTCACTGTGCCCTTCGGCGTGGCCTCTGTTCGCAGGCTGGGGAATCACATCACCGTGGTTGCCACCCACCTCATGATCTACCGTGCGCTGCAGGCCGCCGAGGAACTGGCCTCGCAGGGTGTCGAGCTGGAGGTGATTGACCCCCGCACCCTAGTTCCGTTCGACTATCACACGGTGTGCGAGTCACTGGGCCGCACCGGCCGCCTGATGATCGTCGAGGAAGATACGCGGCGCGGCGGCTGGGGCGCGGAAATCATCGCCGAGATAACCGAGAAGCACGCGGACTTGCTCAAGCATCCGCCGGTGCGCGTGGCAACCTATGACGCCCCCATCGCCGCCAGCCCGGCGATGGAGCGTTTCGCGGTGCCCGATGCCACGCGCATCGCCGCCGCGGCGAGAGCCATGTTGAATGCATGAATACGACTCCCGTACGTGGCAGTCGAGAGCCCGTGAGACCACCTGCCCTTGTCAAATGGCGGGCGCGCACCTTCAGTGTCTCCATCGGCCCACATATGACCCTATGTCCCGGCCAAGACCGATTGCGACTGACGTAGTGGGACGGTATCGGCACATATGTGCCCACCACCGCGGTCTCGCCCGGCCTCTGGTCATTCCTGCAAACTCCGGTGCTCGTTCCGCCCCCCGTTCGCACTAGTTGACTCTGCTCCCAGTGTTAGGCTGGCGTGCGGTATGACTTCTTGGCTCTCGGCTTCCCACGCTGCAGCGGTAGGTCCTGTGGGCCGAGTGTCTAGCGCGTTAGCAGCCTGTTGAGCCGGCGCGAGATTGTCAACTGGTTGACAGATGTGCCACAATATCAGCCATCAGGGGTTTCCTGTGCTACTGACGATCACCAACACGAAGCCTCCAGCGACAGACCTGGGCTATCTGCTGCACAAGAGCCCGGCGCGGTGCCAAACATTTACACTGTCATACGGCAAAGCGCACGTCTTCTATGAGGAAAGCAGCCCCGAGCGATGTACCGCGGTGCTGTTGCTGGACATTGACCCGGTCGCGCTGGTCCGTGGCCGCCGGCGTACGACGGTGGAAGGCCCCCTGGGCCAATACGTCAATGATCGCCCCTATGTCGCCTCGTCCTTCCTGAGCGTCGCGATTGCACGGGTCTTCGGCAGCGCGCTGGCCGGGCGGAGCGACGAGCGGCCCGAACTGGCCCAGATGCCGCTGCCGCTGCAGGCGAGGCTGACGGTCGTCCCCTGTCGCGGCGGCGAGCAGCTCTTGCGGCGGCTGTTCGAGCCGTTGGGCTACACCTTGACGGCGCGCCGTCACATGCTTGATGAGGAGTTTCCACACTGGGGAGAGAGCCGCTACTTGAGCGTGGAAATCAGCGCTAGCGTGCGCCTGTGCGACCTGCTGACGCATCTCTATGTGCTCATCCCGGTGTTGGACGACGACAAGCACTACTGGGTTGGTGAAGCCGAGGTAGATAAGCTAATACGCCGCGGCGCAGAGTGGCTGCCAGTTCATCCTGAGCGGGAACTGATCGCCAACCGCTACTTGAAGCATCAGCGAAGTCTCGCCCGCGAGGCGCTTGCACGCCTCGCCGACGAGGGCAGTTGGGATGAGGGCGTGGTTGAGGAGGTCCGCGCCAGCGAAGAGGCCTCCCTCGAAGACCGGATGAGAGTTAACGAGGCGCGCATAGATGCAGTTACAGCAGCGCTCAAGCAGAGCGGGGCGCGGCGGGTGCTCGACCTTGGCTGCGGCGAGGGGCGCCTGCTCAGAGCACTCCTCGAAGACCCTGCCTTCACAGAGATTGTGGGGATGGACGTGTCATGCCGCTCCCTGGAGATCGCCGCGGAACGGCTGCACCTGGATCGGTTGCCTCCTCGACAGAAGGAGCGCGTTCGTTTGATCCAGGGGTCTCTGATGTACCGCGACCGGCGTCTGGCCGGTTACGATGCCGCTGCCGTGGTTGAAGTGATCGAGCACCTGGACCCGCCGCGGCTGGGTGCGTTCGAGAGCGTGCTCTTCGAGTTTGCCAGGCCTGCGACAATAGCGCTGACGACGCCTAATGCGGAGTACAACGCGAAGTTCCAGGATCTGCCAGCCGGCAGGTTCAGGCACAAAGACCACCGCTTCGAGTGGACTCGCCGTGAGTTTCAATCCTGGGCTCAGCAGGTGGCCGAGCGCCACGGCTACTCCGTGCGCTTTGCGCCCGTGGGACCGGAGGAGGCAACAGCCGGCGCGCCCACGCAAATGGCGATTTTCTCGCGCCAGCCCTGAGGCTGTACGGTTATTGCCAATGACTATTAACGGACGATTGAAAGGCGCCCTTCCGGAGCAGCCGTATCGGCACTGCTTCCTTACGATTAGTGGCGCGCACCTGTACGGCTTTCCATCGCAGGATTCCGACTATGACCTGCGCGGCGCGCATGTCCTGCCTGTGCGCGAGGTGGTTGGGCTTGACCCCGGGCGCGAGACGATCGAGGTCTCCGCAGTGCGCGAGGGGTTGGAGGTTGACCTTGTCACCCACGATGTAAAGAAGTTCTTCTGGCTGCTGCTGAAAAAGAACGGATACGCCCTGGAACAGCTCTATTCGCCCCTTGTGGTCGTCACCACTCAAGAACACCAGGAACTCAAAGAAATCGGCAAAGGCACCATCACTCGCCACCATTATCACCATTACGTGGCGTTCGCGCAGGACGGGTGGAGGCTCTTATGCAAGGACAGGCAGGTGAAGAGGGTGCTCTACCTGTTCCGCGTGCTGCTCACCGGCATACACCTGATGCAGACCGGTGAGGTGGAAGCCAATCTGCTTCGCTTGAACGAGGAATTCCGGCTGCCTTACATCTCTGACTTGGTCGCGCGGAAGATCGCGGGCGCTGAAAGGTCTGCGCTGGAGGAGTCGGAGATCTCCCTCTATGAGGGGCAATACCACAGTCTCTGCCGCTCTCTTAAGGACGCCGCGGAAGCCAGCGCACTGCCCGAGAAGTCGTCCGCCAGGCCCGCGTTGAATGACTTGCTAATACGTATGCGGCTGTCATTCTCCGTTGGCGATGACGTGGGGGCCACCCGGTGAAGTTGACAATTCCAGAACTTTCGCTCGTTGTGCTGGTCGGGGCATCTGGCTCCGGCAAGTCCACCTTTGCCCGGAAGCACTTTCTCCCGACCGAGGTTCTCTCCTCGGATTTCTGCCGAGGGCTGGTATCCGACGATGAGAACAACCTCTCCGCCACTAGTGATGCCTTCGAGGTGCTCCACTTCATAGCCGCGAAGCGCCTGGCCGCCGCGAAGTTGACGGTGGTTGATGCGACCAACGTACAAGCAGAAGCGCGGAGGCCACTGGTTGCGCTTGCCCGCCAGTTTCACTGCTTGCCGGTCGCAATTGTGTTCAACCTCCCGGAGAGGGTCTGCGCGGAGCGCAACCGCGACCGGCCTGACCGCGACTTCGGGCCGCACGTGATCCGCCAGCAAGCCCAGCAGTTGCGGCGGTCGCTGCGCACCCGCCGCTGCCCAAGACAAGGCTACCAGATCTCACTCAAACCCTAGGGCACTTGCCCGAACTTCCGCAACAGGTCATGGCCCCCGCCTGCCACCTCGCCCAGTGTCATGAAGAAGTCGTGATCCCACTTGATGCTTCGCTCTGGGTGCTTGGGGCAGCTAATGATAGTGTCGCCCAGTGCTAACTTGCCAGTCGTCGCCTTGACGTTGTAGACGTAGGGGATCGACGGCCCAGTCTCGTCGCCCGCCGGGCAGCGAAAGACCATCCGGCACCATTCCACATCCTCACCCTTTGAGATGGACCAATCTTGTAGAGTCGCAAGGTCGGGCGGGAAGCGCTGATGCTCTGCGCCATACCACAACAACAGGTGTGCCAGCGGATCCAGGCGGTGCCAGCACTCGAGAGAGAGAACGGCATCTCTCGGCCGCGCCGCCAGCTCGGCTGCCATGTCAGCGTATGCCAACACTTCGTCCTCGCTGAGATCGGCCAGTGGGTATTTCCACATGAGTTCGGCGAACGCGTCTGCTGCGGCCCTGTACGCCCTTTGGCTCTCGGCGATTCGGCCTTCGTAAGCCCGTAGGCCGCCAAAGGCGTACTTGCTTAAGGCATCCGTGAGACCAGTGAGAGCCGCCTCGGTCTGGGCGCGTTGCTCGCCGGACAGTACACTATCCTCAGCGCTGCCGCCGAGGTTGGCTCGAAGGCCCGACCCGTCAGTTGCGATCAAGAGCACGCCCTCTGCTGTGACGGCGTAGATGGCATCGCCCGAAGGCGACCATGACCATGCAGACAGGTAGCCTTCGAATCGGTAGATTCTGCGCACCCCCGATCCATTGGCGTGTGCGACATAGAACGTAACGCTCCAACGGGGCCACATACCCGTACTGTCGGTGTGCGGGGCTCCCTCGCGGTGGTCCACCGTCACGTAACCAATCAGGGTCCCGTCCGGAGACCACCGCGGCCACGCGGTCCTGTACGTATGGTTGGGATACGTACGGTTGGGAGGCGCGACCAAACGCGGCTTGCCGCCGGTCATCAGGTCTGTCACGAAGATGCTGCCCCGTAACTTCTCGTCCAGGCGGGCGTTGCCATCGTACGCGTATGCGAGCTTCGTGCCATCAGGGGAGAAACTCGGGCCGGTGCCGGCCGTGTGAAGGTCCAGAATGTCTCCGCTCTTGGTGTCAAGGATGACCAGGCCTTCATAGACTGGTTCGTTCGGACGGCCGCCGTATACCGAAATGGCGAGTCGTCGGCTGTCAGGCGCCCACGCCATACCTCCCACGTTGTGCCAGTCCAGTACCTTCCTGATTGCACCCGTGTCTGTGTCGTAGAGCCATGTACCACACTCGTCCTGCGGGCCGGACGCAACCGCCGGCCTATAGACCGCGGACACGGCCACCCATGTGCCGGTGGGGGGGCACAACACATCCACAAAGTCGTACTCCGGCGGTAGGCCGAATGGCGTGTCCTGGCCTGTGGCGATGTCAATGACCAGCTCCACTTCGTGTGGGGAGGGAGACCCCGAGGGCACGCAGAAGCGCGCCTTTCGTCCTTGTTGCTCGGGAGGAAGTGGGGCAGCCGCGCCGCTGCGCTTGATGGTGACGCGCCGCCCACCTGGGACCCATGTGACAGAGCTGGCCGGCACGAAGCCAAGGTAGGTCTTCAGGCGATGCTTGTTTGTACCGTCGGCGTTCATCGCCCAGATCTCCGTGAAACCGGACCTGCCCCGCCGGACCACGTATGCAATCTCACGAAAGTCCGATACAACGACTCCCCGCCCGTCATACCAGGCAATTGCCGCAAGCGCGCTCACCGGCTTGCCGTTCTCCGGCGGTAGCGATGCCACTAGCATTGATCTCTGGCCGGCGCGCACGAGTCCCTGCCCATGTGCATTTTCCAGCCGCACCCTGCCTTTAACCACTGTCACCACGGAGGTGGCGCGGTCTCTCACCTTCACGTCCACAACTGTGCCCAACAGTTGCACGCTACCCGCTGGCGTCTTGATGCGCTTGATCTCCCCCTGGCGGTTGCGGCAGTAGACCTCGCCCTTCTTGACCGTCGCCACGGCAATCGTGCGCGACAGTGCAAGTTCGGTGTTTGCATTCAGGGTGAACTCGCTCCCATGTCGGGTGAACAGGGTCACGCGGCCCCGCGTGTCAGTCCGCACCGTCGCACCGCCGGGAAGCCGGTCGCCCTGCTTCAGGAGTCGGCCTTTCTCGTCGGTCACCGAATGCTGCGCGGCCACGACGGCAACAAGCGCGTGCTTGCCCGCAAGGTGCGGAACTAGGCTGAACACCGCATTCCTGGGACGTTGCCAGAGGACCGCCGTCCCTATCGCAAGTACGGCCACCGCTGCGCTCGCGGCAATCACCATGGCTATCCTCCGCAAGCGCGCCCGCACCGGCCTGCATCGCGCCACTGCCTCCAGCGCTCGCGCCTTCACCTGCGGCGAGAACGGCGGCAGGCTTTGCTCCAATGCCTGTGCAAATTGGATGTCGAACTCCTCATTCTTCATCGTTAACCATCCCTTCTCGGGCCTTCTTTCGTGCCCGGTGGAGTATCACGCGGACGGCTCCCTCCGACCGGCGCACAACCTGCCCTACCTCGCGCGCCGAGAGTTCGTCGACGCACGACAGAACCAGCACCTCCATTTCAGTTTCCGACAAGCGCTTTGCGACTGCCGCAACCCTACGCTGAGCATCCAACCGTGCGGACGTCTCCATTGCTAGATCGCGTTGATCAGCTGCCTCGCCCAGCGCTTCAAGCGACACCTGCGCCGAAGCAGGCACCGATTTCATTCTCTTCCGGCGCCGTAGCTCGGCCCATATCCGCCGCCGGGCAATCCCATAAACCCATGCTGCTAGCGTTGACTGGTACGAGTTGAAGCGTCCGATATCACGCGCTACACCCACTAGAGTATCGATCACTATTTCCTCGGCCAGTTGCACATCACCAGCCACCCAAGCCGCCACAAAGCGGCGAATGCCAGGCGCAAAGTGGTCATAAAGACGAGCATAAGCATCCGGCGAATGGTCCCGGAGCGCCTTCACAAGGGCGGCAGTTTCTGGTTCAGGCATGTCACCTCGCGCCTGCACCATGTCGGGTTCAGCCACCTCTTCCCCTTGTCGGTCGTACAGTTCGGAATGGGAGCCATCCACCAATAGATGTTGCGATTCTGCGCGAATCGTTACACGGGAATCGTGACTGGCGTGGACTAGTCGCCCGGCAACTCGCGCCGTAGGGCAATCAAGGCCGGCCTCGGCGTTAAGGGACACACCAGGTGGCGAAGTTGGGGCCGCCCGGGGTCTCGCCGCCCCTGCGTTTCTCACTGTCCCCGCCATCCTCTGGTAGCGCTCCCTCCGGCCGACGAAGGTCCGGAGATAGTGACCCATTCGCCGGGCAGGGATGGCTTCCCTGCGCCGCACTACTCCAACGAGATAGGCAACGGAACGGCGCCTATGTGACCGCCTTCCCTGTCTCAAGGATGCCTGACCCCAGCACGGTGTCCAAGCGCCATTTGGCACTCAGAAGATGACCTTCGTCCAAAGGGACGGTGTGCCGAATGAACGTGCTGCCGCCAATTCTCATGCTTCGGACTGAATTGTACCGGGCAGTGGTTCCAGGCGCAAGGACGATGGAGGCACATACGGAAGAATATCGCTCTAGGATACTGGTCTCATGGGCTCTTGAGATGGACAACAGAAAGCACGCTACGCTGTATGAACTAAGGTGAACAACATGGTCAACACCCCCACTGCCGCCGACCTGCCCGACCTGCTCGTCTTCAATGACGGCCGCCGAGTGTCAACGCCCGCGGAGTGGCCGGCGAGGCGGGCCGAATTGCTCGAGGCGCTCCAGACGATCCAGTATGGTCGCCTGCCGCCGCCCTCGGCCGTCGCCGCCTGCCGCCTGCATTCCACCAGGGTCTCAGGCCAGGAGGGCCTCACCGCCACGCACTACCGCTTGACGGCAGGACCTCACGGGCTGAGCTGGCTGGTCACGCTCTACCTGCCTGGTGACACCGGGCCGTTCCCCGTGGTCGTGGACGGCGACGGGTGCTGGCGGGATCTCACGGATGAGGTCCTATTCGCAGTGGCGCGGCGAGGCTACGCGCTGGCAGTCTTTAACCGCGTGGAGCTGGCAGCAGACGACTCCTCCACGGGCCGTGATGTCGGCCTCTACGCCGCCTTCCCTGAAGGCGACTTTGGCGCACTAGCGGCTTGGGCCTGGGGCTTCCACCGGGTGGTGGACTTCCTGCAGCAGGTAGCGGGAATCGCCCCTGCGCGCATCGCCGTCACGGGGCATTCACGCGGCGGGAAGGCCGCCCTCCTGGCGGGGGCGACCGATGAGCGGATTGCGCTCACCGCGCCGAACAACTCCGGCTGCTGCGGGGCCGGATGCTCCCGGTTCCCGGATGAGGGAGGGGAACGACTCGCCGACATTACTCGGTCTTTCCCCTATTGGTTCTCTCACCGCCTGAGAGAGTATGTCGGCCGTGAGTCCGAATTGCCTTTCGACCAGCATGCCCTGAAAGCTGCTGTGGCCCCTCGCCCGTTGCTCAGCACGGAGGCGCGCGGCGACATCTGGGCCAGCCCCCGGGGCACCCGACTCACCCATGAGGCCGCCCGCGAGATCTACCGTTTCCTGGGGGCAGAGAATCGGGTCGGCATCTGGTACCGAGACGGGGGACACGCGCACACCCTGGAGGACTGGAAGGCGCTGCTCGACTTCGCCGACCTGCAGTTCTATAGGAAGCCCGTCGGGCGGAACTTCGATCTCCACCCGTGACGTGCGTGCCAGCTGACCACGTAGGGTTCCAATAACAAACCGAGCCTATTCTGGGCCTGGCAACTGGCCCAACCCGCACGACCGCTGCGACGTTCATTGGCCTGTCTGGGCTGGCTTCGGCGGCCGTCATTGGGCGGCGGTGAGATCACCGTGGCGGGCCCAGGCGGCGCATATCGTCCACTAGCGCCCTGACCCGCTGCGGCAAATCAGCCAACAGCGCTCGCCATCGCATTCCCGGCCAAGGTAACGGAGGACTCCGCAACCTCTGGTGCAAGCTCGAGTGGTTCAGCGGCGCGAATCAGGTCGTTTCCCAGCAGAGCCACTTGGCTGCTCTGCGCGCCGGCAACCTTGAAGAACCCTTGTGTCCCGGCCGGAGCCCGGCAGCCCTCGACGAGCGCTCCGACCACCTGGCAAAGCCAGATGACGGGCTGCGCTCCGACGGCCGCGCCTGCCTGGAAGCCGCGGATCAAGAGGTCTTTGATGTCGTCGAAGATCATTGCCGGGCGCGCGTCGGTCTCCTCCCAGCGCGTCTGGATATTGTCGAGCGTCAAGCCCTCCACATGCCGAGCATACAGCCCGTAAGCGGGCAACTGGCCGAACATGTTGGCCTCGGGGTACTTGTTCTCAACCTCGGGAACGTCCAGACCCTTGAATTCCACCTGACCGCCCGTCATCGTGATGCTTATGCTCGACAGGCTAACGTTCTTGACTGGGGATCCGGCCAGACCCGTTATTGATGAGGTGATCACCGCCCCTGTAGCAACGACGTTGATGATGGAAACATCCTTTAGGGAGCCGGCTTCCGGCTTCTCCATACCGCGTCCGCGGTTTCCCAGCCGGATGAAGATCGCCGCTCGCGGACCGCGCATCGTAAGGTTGGATGCTACCAGTCCTTCGATGTTCGAGCCGTCCACACTCTCGATGGAAAGCCCGCACATAGCCGGGTGCTCGGAGGAGCGGTTGAACATGGTGCAGTTGCCAAAGGCCAGGTACTTGAAGCCGCCAGCACTTTCCGTGCCCAGCTTGATATGGCTCTGACTGGTGCTCAGCACGCAGTTCGTCACCGCAACGTGTTCGGTGGACCGTCGGCAGCCGAGCGCCTGGCTGGCCTTGAGACAGACGGCGTCGTCGGCACTGTCAATGAAGCAATTCGCTATGCGCACGTAGCGCGAGCAGTCCGGGTCGATGCCATCGGCATAGCCGTTGAGAACAGTCACGCCGTCCACCTCGACGTAGTCGCAGCCTAGAAAGCTCACCGCATAGTTGGGCGAGTTCTTGACCGTGATGCCGCGGATAGCGATGTGCCGGCAGTTCTTCAGCGCGACGGTTTTCGGCCCACCGCGCTTGGTGCGGTTGCCGTCCACCGATCCCTGCCCGAGAATCGCAATATCCTCGAGGTTTTCGCCAGCGAGGAGCGCATAGCGAAAGTAGGTGGTCTCGGCGTCATCGACCGGCTTGAAGGGCAAGGTTTCGTAACGATCGAAGTCCGCGTCATCGGGGCTGGCCATGATCGAAGCTCCCGAGTCCAAATGCAGGGTGACATGGCTCCTCAGGTGGATGGTCCCGCAGAGATACCTGCCGCCCGGCACGACTACCGTCCCGCCGTCTTTCGCGGACGCATCGATCGCGGCCTGCAATGCTCCCGTGTCCTTCGTGACGCCGTCGCCCTTCGCGCCGTAGTCTCGAACGTTGTAGAGAGTGATCCACATCATTGGGCTCCCTTCCCCTGTGAGTGTGTACCGAACACCGTGCCTATGTCAATTCGCAATCGGACCCGTACTTCATCGAAACTCATCTCTGGCGCTAGGAACTGGAGCTCCCTGTCCGTGTCAAATGGCGATAGGACACCTCTAGCGGCCCTCTGTGGGCCGAGAGCGGCGCTTCTGTCTCCACCACCCCGGTCTCACGGGTGCCTAACAAGGGCACCGGGCCCCTGCGGGGCCCAAACAGCCTACTTCCCCTTGCCCTCGGATGGGCTCACAGTGAGCGTCGGATGGGCTTCGTGCACTCTGCGCTGCACATCCCTTGGCCATTCAGGCTGAGGCCTGACGCGGCACATCAGGTCGTAAAGCCTCCGCAGATTGGGTGTTTCCGGCCTGAGTGAGGCGGCCAGAGTATCGAGCAACCCCTTTTGGGCTTCTGGCGGGAAGCGCTTGCACTGCTCGAGAAGAACGAGCCCCATATCGCTGGACGGCTTGTCAGAAGCTGCCACCATCTGCTGAAGGAACACCAGGATGTTGGACAGAGTGGCCTCGTCGAGGTCATCCTGAAGACCCAGGCATACGGTCAGCACGGCTTCATCCACCTCATCCGTGCGCTTCGCCATGATGCTTTCCACCGCACGCTTGCCAATCATCCCCCTCGTCGAACTAGTCATCCTTCGTCCGAATCGCGAGATCTGCTTGGCTGCCCACCGGACCTCGGTAGCATCGTCCCCCAGCAGGGCGTCCGTCAGAGCGCTGCCGAAGGGCAGCAGCGCGTCATGCCCTACCCGGGCAGCGGAATCGGGCGCCACGACAGCGCCGCAGCAGATCTCCATCAGCCGTGCTCAACACGAGGCGGCGCGGGCGCGAATCAGACAGGCGCACGCGGATGTCCGCAATGCCCGCTTGGCGCTTTCATATACTCGCATCACTTCGCCGGTGACCGGCATAGTTAGCCAGAAATCCGTAGAGCCGGGACAGTTCGTCCAGCCGGGCCAACTTCTGATGGCGATCGTGCCGCTGCAAAACGTGTGGGTGGTTGCCAATTTCAAGGAGACGCAGGTTGGCCACATGCGGCCCAGACAGCAGGCCAGCATACGTGTGGACAGCTACCCCGGAATGGAATTCCCGGCTGAAGTGCAAAGCATCGGCGCCGCCACCGGCGCATCATTCAGCCCCCCTGCCTCCGGAAAATGCCACCGGCAACTTTGTCAAGGTGGTGCAGCGCGTGCCGGTCAAGATCGTTTTCAAATCTATTCCTGAGGGTGCTGTGTTCCGGGTCGGAGTGAATGTCGAAGCCCGCGTGAAGGTGGGCGGGTAAACATCACATCTGCTGCAGGCTCACCATTGGCAAGCCCCAACAATGCAACAACGGAAGAGGGTTGGAGCCCCCTTGCGCCGCCAGGGATCGTCGCGATCTCGGTGATGCTTGCCACGTTCATGGAGGTGCTCGATACCACCGTAGTGAATGTCTCACTGCCGCACATCGCCGGCGACCTGTCCGCCGGGGTTGATGAGACCACTTGGGTCATCACCTCGTACCTGGTTTCAAATGCAATCGTGCTTCCGGCCACCGGCTGGCTCAGCAGCCTTTTCGGCCGCAAGCGCTTTTACATGAGTTGCGTAGCCCCCTTCACTGTTTCTTCCCTGCTCTGCGGCACGGTGCATTCATTGACAGCCTTGATCGTCTTCCGCGTCATCCAGGGCCTGGGCGGGGGCGCGCTGCAGCCCATCTCTCAGGCGGTCTTGCTGGAGAGCTTTCCGCTCCGGCGGCGCGGAATAGGGATGGCGATCTTCGGTATCGGCGTCGTCTTTGCGCCCGTGATAGGCCCAACCCTCGGCGGGTGGATTACGGACGCATATTCCTGGCACTGGGTCTTCTTCATCAATGTGCCGGTCGGGATCCTGTCGCTGCTGCTGACGCAAATGAATGTCGCGGATCCGCCCTATCTGCGCCGCGCCGTGAGGCGCGTGGATTACCTGGGGCTAGGCCTGCTGGCCGTTGGCATCGGCGCACTGCAGGTTGTGCTCGATAAGGGCCAGCGCGAGGACTGGTTCGAGACTGGCTGGATGCTCCAACTGGCCATCCTGTCCGGCGTATGCCTGGCTGCCCTGATCATCTGGGAACTGCGGACGAGTCATCCTGTGATTGACATCAGAATCTTCCGCGTCCGGAACTACGCCCCTGCGGCCGCCCTCATCTTCACCCTCGGCATCGCGCTCTATGGCAGCCTCGTTCTGCTGCCGCTCTTTCTGCAGAACCTGCTTGGTTACTCGGCCACCGATAGCGGGCTCGCGATGTCGCCTGGCGGTATCGGCACACTCGTCTGCATGCCGCTGGTCGGTTACCTGGTGGCGCGCCGCGATGTCCGCTTCATGATCCTGTTCGGGCTGGGCATGCTTTCAGCCTCGATGTTCATGTGCTCCCATTACAACTTGAGCATCAGTTTCTGGGACGCGGTGTATCCGCGGGTCGTGATGGGTATCGGGCTGGCCTTTCTATTTGTGCCGTTAGCCACGGCCATGGCTTCATTCATGCCGCGTGAGAAGATCGGCACCGCCACTGGCATCTTCAACCTGATGCGCAACATCGGCGGAAGCCTCGGCATCGCGATGATGACGACCCTGCTTGCCCGGCGGCAGCAGTTCCACCAGGGACGGCTGGTAGAGAATCTCTCCAGTTACAGCATCCGCTTCCAACAGATGACGAAGCAAGTCGTTGCCAGGCTGACAACATCCGGACATCCGCCGCTCATCGCACAGAAACAGGCCACAGCCCTGGTATATTCCTCGGTGCTCAGAGAGGCATCGGCGATGTCTTTCATAGATTGTTTCTGGCTGTTGGGGGTCGGCATGATTGCTATCATGCCGATGATACTCATGATGCGCAAACCGCCGAGACAGGTCGGCCCTCCCTCCGGCGCGCACTGAATGGGGCGAAGCATGACATAGATGCTCTCGCGCTCAGATTGTCGGGCCCGCTCGGCCTCTCCCCCACCCCGTCCATTTGATCCTGACCGGCGAACATGCGCCGGCTGTCCCGATCATGGCTGCCTGACCAGCGCAGGTGATTCCGGCACCAGCGGCGTATCTGACGGCGCACATGTCGGACTCCAACGACACAGTTTGCACGGTCCGCGAGATGACCCGTCGTCAGTTCCTGCGCCTCGGAGCAGCGGTTGTCGCTGGAACACTAACCGGCTCCGGGCGTTGCCAAGAGGCGGGCCAGCAAGCGGCGTGCCATAGAGATGAGAAGGACTGGAGGGTTACCATGCCGTGCAAGAAAGCAACTTGGGTGCACTCGGTTCAGAAGCTGGGGGAGAACCCGGAGGATGTGCAACGCCATGTTGACCGACTGGGAGCCGCCGGGTTCAATCTGATAATTCCCTGCGTGAAGAGGGTGCCGGGCTATCTGGACTTTCGCACGAACGTGGGGAACATGAATCCCGACTACCCGGACTGGGATCCCTTGGCTGTGATCAGTCAGAAGGCGTCGGCTAAGGGGATGAAAGTACATCCCTGGTTTTGTGTATTTCCGGAGGGTGACGGCTCGAAACTGCTGTCGGAGCATCCAGAGTACGCGGCAGTATTCGAGGCACGATTCCGCTGGGCATGTGCGTGCAGGCCAGAGGTTCAGGACTATGCTTTGGCCCTCTACCAGAGCCTTCTGGAGAACTACCCCGTGGAGGGGCTGCATTTGGACTACATCCGCACGGGTGGTCTGTGCAAGTGCGATTATTGCAAGGCGCAGATGAAACGGCGCGACGTGGAGATCGAAACCGTAGAGCGCCGCGATCCGGGCATGTCATTGTGGGTGGATTGGCGCTGTGACCGGGTGACGGCGTTTGTCGAGCGGCTGCACGGTATCACGCGGCAAAAGGGCATTGAGCTTTCCGCGGCTGTATTTGCCGACTATCCCGGTAGCCGGCATTCCAACGGACAGGATTGGGTAGCTTGGGCCGAGCGAGGGATCGTGGATTTCCTCTTTCCCATGAACTACACCAACTCGACACGGGACGCTCGCATGCGCACGCGCTGCCACAGGGCTCTGGTCGGCCCTGAGTTCCCTCTGTGGGAGGGGCTCGGCAAAGACAGTTCCGCTTCCCAACTATCCACGCAGGTCATGGTCGAACAGATGAGGGCCTGCCTGAAAGAGGGTAGCCAGGGCGTCGTCCTATTCTCCTACCCAGCCCTGTCGGATGAGGACTTGGCGGCCGTAGCGGCCGTCTAAGCCATCGAACAGGCACAGCCGTCTCAGTCGCGGTTGACAGGGACAGGTATTCCCCGCCTGCCCGTCGAACAGCGGCTGAGAGGGGCAGGTTCGGGGCTGCGGGAGCGCCATGGGCTGGGAGGAAGGGCGGCCATGCTAAATGCTTTGGCGCTGTGCTGCGGGACAGGTTGCTGCCTGCCCGGCGAGCCCGTAGCGACCTGCAATCTGGTCTGCTCCGGCGATCACCACCAGGCAGTGGCGCCACCGGAACGTGGGATCAGAGGCTGACGCGCGCACGGGTGATGATGGGAGCGTCTAGTTTGACCCGGGAAGGAGATAGCTGATGCCCAAGTCCATGAATCGCAGAGAGTTTCTCACGACCGTCGGCGCCGGCGCCGCGACACTGCTCATGCCTCAGTTGGGGCGTGGCGCGCAGCCAGACCGCAAGAGCAAGATGTCCAAACCTAATCTCCTATTCATCTTCACTGACGAGCAGCGCCAGGACACCATGCGGGCCTACGGCAATGCGCGCATCCGAACCCCGAACATGGACGCGCTGGCCGAAAAGAGCGTGGTCTTCACGCGCGCCTACGACAGCCAGCCGGTGTGCACGCCTGCGCGTGCCACCATCATGACCGGGCTTTACCCGCACACCACCGGGTGCATCGCCAACAACATTCCGCTGGATGGGAAGATCGCCACAATTGCCGAGATGTTCAAGGACCGCGATTACCGGTTCGCGTATCACGGCAAGTGGCACCTGGGCGACGAGATATTCGCGCAACACGGCTTTCAGGACTGGGAGAGCATCGAGGACGGCTACCGAGCGTACTATCGCGAGGGCCGCGACCGCATGCGCAATTGCAGCTACTTCTACTGGCTCAAGGCGCACGGCTTCAAGCCGGACGCGGGCAAGAATGGCTTCTCGTCATTCTCGCGCAACAAGGCTGTAAGCCTTCCGGCGCAGTTCACCAAGCCCGCCTTTCTGGCGGAGACGATCTCGCGGTTCATTCGCGACAACAAAGACCGGCCGTGGGTAGGCTATGTGAACTTCCTGGAGCCCCACATGCCTTTCACCGGGCCGTACAATGGCCTGTACGATCCAGATAAGATGACGCTGCCGGCGAACTTCAACGTCGCGAGTCCGGACGAGCCGATGAAGTGCCGACTGCTCAGGGAGCACTATCGCCGCTCCGGCTTTGACGGAATAGACCTGTCGGGCGAGTCAGGCTGGCGGCGCTTGATGGCCAACTACTGGGGCCTCGTCACGCTGGTTGATGAAGCGGTCGGCCGCATCCTGGCCGCGCTGGCCGACAGCGGGGCCGAAGGCCGCACGATAATCGTTTTCACCACCGATCATGGCGACATGATGGGCAGCCATCGCCTGCTGGCCAAGACGGTCATGTTCGAGGAGGCGGTCAAGGTGCCGCTGCTCGTGCGTGCGCCGGGGCTGGCTCCGCACCGCGTGGATGCGCCGGTGAGCCAGGTTGACCTGGTGCCCACCCTGCTCGACCTGATGAGCCAGCCCATCGCGCCCCAATTGCAGGGTCACAGCCTAAGGCCGGTGCTCGAGCAGCGGGGAAAGCCGACGGAAGACCACGTGTTCATCGAATGGAACGAACGCGGTGAAGCGCAGGCGAGTGAGCCGGGCGCGGAGGTGTCGGACCTGGCGAAGAAGGTGTCCGCATCGAGGACTCGCACCGTCATCAGCCCCGATGGGTGGAAACTGAACCTTAGCGAAGCGGACAGATGCGAACTGTATCATCTGCCGAGCGACCCCGGCGAAGCGCAGAACCTGTTCTACTCGGGGTCGCACCAAGACACAATTGACCGGCTTCGGGAACGCATCAAGCGCTGGCAGGAGCGCACCAAGGACGATGCGCACGTATAGAGCAGTGTGTGCTTGTTAGGCGGCCGTGAAGCCGCCTGTGACTGTCAACGGACTGTGAGACCGCTGACGCGGTCCTATACCCGCGCGTATCCGCCCACGGTCGCAGGTCTCTTGGATCGGCGGCCTGGCGATCTTCGCCAGCGCCGCGTTGTGCCCAGGCCAGACGCTGGCACGAACTCAGTAGCCCCCACTCCCATACCCGAATGCCCGGTGGAAGTGGTCTATGCTCACCACCTGGTCGCCGCTGATCCTGACGACGTCGAATGTGCCCATGAACTCTTCACTGGTATTGAGCAACATCAGCCGCTTCGGCCCTATCCACCTGATGGAGTCGTGGTGCGTATGCCCATAGACATAGAGTCCGTAATTGTGGGCCGGCAACTGCTCGTCGTAGTACGCGTATTCGGACCGGTCCATCGGCTTGTGGGTGAACACCACCCCCATAGAGGGATTGGGGCGTTGCATCTGCCCGTCCAGCCAGGCGCTGTAGGGAGCGAATGACCGGAATCCAGCCAGCCAGCGAGTGTCAATGGAAAGATAGCGATGGCGTCCCAGGTCAAAGGTGTAGTTGCCGGGGCCGCAGTAGCGCTCGTAGATGTTGCCGGCGGACCCTGCCTGGGCGCCTTCCCCGCGGTCGTGGTTCCCGGGAGTAAGGAAGGTCGGGGCCTCAAAGAAATCCAACAACTGCAGGAAGCGGAGGAACTGGTCGGGCTTTCCCCCGTCCGTTATGTCCCCGGTAACCAGCACGAAGTCCACGCCTAGACCGTTGATCATGAGGGCAGTCCGCTTGACTATTTCGTCCAGCAGCGGTGGCCCCTCTCTACCGATGTGCACATCCGTGATATGCGCAAACGAATAGCTCTCCGGCCATTCCGCCACCACCTTGACCGCGCGCTCGCTCGTGTCGCGCCTCTCCATGGGATCGAGTCTCACGGACAGGCTGTAGAGGCCCGGCGCTGTGTCCTGCGGCACCGCCGCCTGCACGGTGACAGTACCTTCCTTCGGCTGCAGCGGGGGCTGTTCGCGCGTGGAGTCCCAAACTACCACCTGGTTCATCCTGCCGTGAGACAGCGTAACCCGAAATTGCGTTATCGGCGCGTCCGCGGCAACCGTCACTTCCAACTTCTCGCCCGCTTTCACTATTGCCGGCAACGTCGAGATGGGCCTCAGGATGAGGTTCAGCGTGCCGTCGAGATTCCGGGCGGAAGCGCTGATGGAAAGCAGAACCACCAGAAGCGCACACAAGAACAGGTCGCGGCGTTGAATGTGCTTGCGCATGGCAGATGATAACCTCCTCGTTAGAGATACTCGCCTTGATACAATATTCAGCAGATCAGGCGCGCGACCTTCCCGCACGATCAATGTCCGGCACCAGGCCGCGCAGCAACGCCAGGGCCTCGCCTCTTCGTCAGCCGCGCTGAAAGGGCGCTCACCGCAGCGTGCAGGTTCGTCGTGTACCAGCATCCGCGGCGCAGGAGCCGGCCCGGGCTGAGCGAATCCTGCCAGGGTGTGCCATGACGGTGCGCAATCTGGTGAGACTGTGCCGTCCGCAGAGCAGACAGACTGCTTGCGGACCGCGCCGTGCTTCACGAGGCGGGAGTTTCTCGGCTTGGTGGCGGGCGCCGCGCTGACTCGCGCGCTCGTGAGACGGCCGGCGCCCCGTTCCGGCCTCTCCGGCGAATCTGACGGAAAGGAAGCCAAAGGAATGAGCATTCCGGGCATCGCTTTGAACGAGGATGACAGCCACTACTTCATCACCCGCGCGGGCCAGCATCTGGACGCCGGCAAGGTCGAGTCGTGGGTTGACCAGTATGCCGGCACCCAAGTAAAGCAGTTGATGCTCTGCCCCAACGCCATGCGCACGAGTTACGCGAGCAAGGTGTGGGACCCTATCTGGCGCGGATACGATCCCGATGGCCCCGATGACCAGCCGCTCCTTGCCAGCCTGCCCCCGGGCCAGCGCAAGGTGCCGCGTGACTGGATACACACCGCGCGGCAACTGGACCGCGATGGAATTGACGTTTACGCGCACTGGATCAAACGCTGCCGCCATCGCGGGATATCGCCGTGGATCTCGATGCGCATGAACGACGTGCACAACGTGGATGATGAGCGCTGCTACATTCACAGCGAGTTCTGGCGCTCGCACCCGGGGTTGCGCCGAGTGCCCTACAGGTTCGCGGAGTGGACCGACCGCGCGTTCGACTATGGGCAAGCGCAGGTGCGAGAGCACCACATGGCGCTGATTCGCGAACTCGCGGAGCATTACGACTTCGACGGCCTCGAACTGGACTGGATGCGGTTTGGCTTCCACTTCCGCCCCGGCCACGAACCGGAAGGTGCAGCCCTGCTCACCGCCTTCACCGCCGATGTGCGCCGCCTGCTGGATTCGTGGGAGAAGAAGCGGGGACACAATATCCACCTGGGCGCGCGCGTTCCCTCACGCCCGCAAACCGCGGTCGGGCTGGGCATGGACGCGGTAACGTGGGCGCGCAAGCGCCTGGTTGACATGCTCGTCATCACCCCCTTCTGGGCCACCACCGAGACCGACATGCCGGTTGAACTCTGGAAGCAACTGCTGGATGGGACCGGAGTCACACTTGCCGCCGGCCTGGAGATGCTGGTGCGTCCGCATCCCGGAGCCGCGGCCCAGGAGAACAGCCTCGAGACCGCGCGCGGGGCAGCCGCCTCGATGCTCGACCGCGGCGCCGACCGCATCTACCTGTTCAACTACATGGACGACGGTGCCGGAGGCCCGCCGCACTACCACGCCTTGCTGCGCGAGATCGGCAGCCTCGGAACACTTGCCGGAAAGGCGCGCCGGCACGTAGTCACGTATGCGGACACGTGGGCGCCGGGCGAACCGCGTGCCTACCCATTGCCTGCCAGGTGCTCAGCAGGCGGGTGGGTGGCCCTTCGTCTGCATACCGGGCCGGAGCCGCAGTCTGGCCAAGTCATCGCCGCCTTGGGCGTTGAGGGGGGTGCTGTGGTTGGCGACGGGTCGCTACAGGTGCGAGTCAACGGGACTCCGTGTCAGTTCACCGGAACCTGCGAACTGGCGCGGCCGAGGCCGGACTCCCACATCTACGGCTTCGCCGTACCGCTTGCCGCCGTGAACCGAGGGTACAACCTCATCGAGGTCTCACCCCAGAGGGAGATCACGCTCGGCTGGGTGGAGTTCTCGGTGCGCCCGTAGCCAGCGCGTGCTCTGTCAACCGCCTCATGCTGAGTGCTCACGTGGGAAAGGCCGCGGCTCCGACAAGATGTCGGAGCTCAGCGACCTGGCTTACCGATCTCTCGCACATTCCACCCGTCCGCGCGCACCCCGGGGCGCGCGCCGCCAAGGTCTTCGGCAGCGAAGGTGGCGGTTACCTCACGCTTCTCGCCGGGCAGCAGGCTGAAATAATTGTCGCTCCAGAATGTGGGCGTGACTTCGGCGCCGCCTTCGCCCTTGGTCAGCGCCAGGTGGACGAGAAAGGCGATGCTGCGGCCGGCGTTTTCGACTGTTACCCGCGCCTTCTTCTGCTTGCCCGAGCCGCCGACGCCCCACGCGGTCTTCACGTCAACCTTGGGCAGCCTGCCCAGGTCGGTGTAGTCGGCCGCCGATTTGGGGTGGATGTAGAACTCGTGCTCAGGCGTGTAGCCTTGCGTGCCGGGGATGTCTGGCACGGTCGAAAGCCAGTAGAAGTTGTTCGAGATCTCGCGGCCCGACGAGTCCTGCAGGGCCAGACGCAGGAAGTAGGTCTTGCTCAGGCCTTGCGGCCACTCGATGACGAACGCCTGCGTGTTGCCGTCCGCGCCGACCTTCACAGTCGCGGACCGCGCGTACTTCTGCGTCGCGTCGAGGTTGTAGATCTTCGCGGTGACTTTCAGGTTCGCATAGTCCCTGGAATAGGTATTCACCACCCATACCGAGTGGTCGTCGTAGGAGTACTGGACGTGCAGGGCCTCGCAAGCCTTCTTCGCGCCATAGTAAGCACCGCCCGCCTGGAGGTACCAGTCAATATACTGCCACGTGGGCGAGGCCGGCCACGCTGCATCATACTTCCATGCCGTGATGCCTGTCGCCGAGTACTTGTTGCGCGCGTAGGACTCGTACATGCCGCGCGCGCTCTCATAGTTGAGAGCCTGCCCCTTGAGGCAGAAGTCCTCGATCCCGGTCGCCGTGCCATAGCGCGCATTGAGCGCTTCGAGCATGGCGTCGAAATAATGCCCGCCCTGGGTCACGGTGTGGAACGACCATGTGTCGGTCCACGGCGGCCACAGCGCGCTGGCCGGCATGATGCGGCGCATGCTCTCGATCGGGGCGATGACGCCGCCGATGCCGCCCGATTGCGCGAACCCCCACGCGCCGCGCTCCTTGTCCACGTAATAGCGGCCCGGCCAGGCGTAGGTCCACAGTTCGCGGCTGCCGGTGCGCGTGCCGCCGGTTTTCCAGCGATCCGCGATCGCGAATGCGCCGGAGTGTGGCTGGTAGGTGCGCTCGGGCGTGTACTGGGCAATGATCTCGCGGTACGCCTTGTCGAGCCTCGGCGTGGGGAAGGTCTCGTCGTGGCCGAGGAAATGCACCAGGCTGGGGTGGTTGCGAACGCGCAGGATGGTGTCTTTCACGCAGGCGATGGCGAGATCCTCATCGGGAATGCTGCGCCCGAAGAGTTGCTGCGTCACCATGACGCCGTGCTGATCGCAGACGTTGAAGAAGTCATCGGTTTCGCGAATCGAGAACCCCTCCGACCGCAGCATGTTGAGATTGGCGTGCTTCGCATAGCGCACCAGGGCATCGTAGCGCCGGTGGTCGAGCCGCAGCAGCATGTCGCTCGTCATCCACGCGCCGCCGCGGATCAGCACGCGCCGCCCGTTGATCTTGTACACGCGCCAGCCCTCGTCGTTGATCTCCGTCGCCGCCTCGCGAATGCCGAAGCGCTGGGTGAGGCTGTCCGAAACCCGGCGGCCAAGCTTCGCCGTCAGTTTGAGGTCGTACAGTTCCTGCGGCCCAATGGGGTTCGGCCACCACACGCGGGGATTCTCTATCCGCAACTCCGGAAACCGCGACGGTGAGAATCGCACCAGCCTCATCTCATTGGGCGCAAGTGTAACCGCCTGCGAGAATCTGCGCCGCTCGACGGCACCGATGAGCAGGCCGGCGACCGGGTGGCTGGTGACATTGGTGACCTCGACGGTAATGGTCAGGTGCGCCACGTCGAGGCGCGGCAGGTTGAGATGAGTCACGACGTACGGGTTCGCCATGCGAAGTGGCCCGGCAGCCGTAACATACACGTCCTGCCAGATGCCCGTGTTCATGTCGGGCGGATACTGGTTGTGGTCGTCCCAGCCTGTGGTGGCCTCGATCTGCTTGGTGTCGTATGCGATGTCGGGTTCTTTGCCGGGCCCGATGGTCTCGACGGCGAGGTAGTTCTCAGCACCTATCCGGGCCACGCTGGTGATATCAAATTCGAAGCGGCGGAACATGCCGATGACGGCGCTGCTATCGCCGATGCGCTGGCCGTTGAGCCAGATGTTGGCCTTGTAGTTGATGCCATCGAAGTGAAGCACCAGGTTGCGTCCGCGCCAGGCGGCAGGCAGAGTGAACCGCGTGCGGTACCACCACGATGCGCGGAACGGGCTGTCCGGGGGCATGACCAGCCACGGGGCTTTCCTGAAACCAGGGATTTCCTTCAGGTTCTCGCCCTGGAACGGGTCGGGAAAGACACCGTTCTTCACCAGCGCCGCCAGCACAGTCGTCGGCACCGAAGCCGGATACCAGCCTTCGCCCTTGAAAGCCGCGGTCGAAATCACGTCTCCCGTCGCCTGTATCTTCGACGCCGATTGCAGTTGCCAACCGTCCTTGAGCAGGACGGTGTCGCTCGCCGACGCCGACGCAGCGCAGAGCGCAGCCAGAACCAGCACTGACAGCACGATCGAGGCATGTCTCATGGTTGTCCCCTTCCTTTGCCGCCGCGCCCAGTGCGGCGCGCACTCTTCAGTACTCGCGGATTGCGCGGCGATACGGCTCAACGAAATGGCCGTCCTTCTTGGGCTGCAGGCGCCGCGCGAACGCCACGAATGTCTGGTAATCCTTCTCGTCCCAGTCGGGCCGGTACTTATTCACAGACGGCGGAAACTGGCTGACGTGTTTCCCGGCGGCCTCGAACTTGATCTCGGCGATGTCCTGGATGTCCACCCAGTAATTGACGTCCTGCTCGGCTGCGTCGTAGAAGATGCACTCGGTGACCTGGTGCGGCCGGAAGCCATCGGTAAGCAGGTGTTCGGGATAGTAGAGCGGGAAGGGCGCCGCGCGCACCGCATCGGCGGTGTTGAACGCCGCCATGCGGTGATCGCTCTTGTGCCAGCGCTCATAGACCGGACCGGGGTCGAGGCTGAAGATGGCGTAGGGACGATACTGCCGGATAATCCGCGTTGCCTGGCCACAGAGCGTCTTGGGCGGCGCATACTCCAGCTCCCCGTCGTCGTAGCCCATCCAGATGATGTTCTCCTTCGGGATACCCAGCACCGCACACGCGGCTTCTTCCTCCGCCTTGCGGATCCGCGCCAGGCGCTCGCTGGTCATCTCCAGATCATATGATCCCTTGTTGTCATTCGTGTAGATGGCGATGATGATCTTATTTCCCTTCTTCGCCAGCTTAGCCAGCGTTCCGCCGCAGTAGAACGTGTCATCATCCGGGTGCGGCCCAAAGACGACGATTGTCTTGCCCGTCCAGTCCTCGATCCGGTCAGGCCACTGCGGGGCTGGCCGTCGCTGCGCATGGGCCGCCGTGAACGCGAACAGGGTCATCAGAACCAATGCCAGCATCCTCATAGCCGTAACCTCCTTGCGCGGGCTGTTGGAGCATTACATTCGGCGGGGCGGTTGCCCGGCCCTCTCCGCCCAGCCTTGGGGCCGCGATCTCACCAAGTCGCCAGGGCGATGCCCCGTATTTCGCCGACCTCTACGTCGCCGGTGTTTTCGCGGACGGGTGAGACCGCGTGCGGCGGTCAACCGGGCTTGAGACCGCCACCTGGCAGCCTATAGGCCGTCATGCCAACCTCCTGACTGGACAATGCGCACGTTCGCCATCAGGGCTTTTCCCGGTGTCCCAAAGCGATGTGACATAGACAAGCTGTCTGTACATCGCAAGTCAGGCGTGCTAGCCCCGCGACCAGCCGTTGGCCGACCCGGCCGGTTTGCGCCGGGAGGGCTTGCCGGCTGTGCTCGTCGCGAACACCTCGCCCACGGCTTTCGCTGCGGGCTTGGGGCGCCCGAGGAAGTCAACCACGGCAGTATTGACTGGACACGGGTAGCAGTCATGACCCATCCAGAGCAGGAAGCCACCGCACCGCGGGAACCTGGTCTTGCACGCGCGCGCCGCGTAGGACAGGGCCTTCGCCTGGCGGGCTTGGCTCCAATCAACGTACATGTCCAGGTTTGCCGCGTCGCCTCCCTCGTCCAGGTAGTCAGACCACTGGATCCACCACCCGTTGGTGTGCACCCAAAAAGGATTGCCGGAATCGCCCGGCAGGGCCATGTCGCCGCCATATCGCCGGATCAGGTCAGCCGGGTTGGCGCCGGGCATACCTGTTTCCGAGCGGAAAAGCGCATCGTCTCCGTCCCAGTATCTATACCATGCCTCCAGCGAGCCGTCCATCTTCCACGGGCCGTGCACATCGTGGTGCAGGCCCTTCCCGAAGTCCTCCTCCGCTGCCCAGAAACGCGGCCCGCTGGGAGAGGTGGGTATGAATCTGCGCGTTGGGTCCAATTTCCGGACGACATCCCGCAGCGCCGCGATCGTCGGGTACTTAGCATCGGCGGGCTTGAGGTAATGTCCCTGTTCCTTGTGCTCGCGGTAGCCTTCGAGTTCGTTGCCCCCCGACCACAGCAGCAGCGATGGATGATGCTGGCGGCGCGTGATGTAACTGGCTGCGATCTGCTTCAAGTCCCTGGTCGCCTTCGCCGTGTCGGGCGGGCGGTTTTCCAGGCCGGAGGAACTCAGGGGGAACTCCTGCCAGACCATGATGCCGAGTTGGTCGCACAACGTGTAGAACGTCTCTCTCTCCAGCACGGACCCACCCCACACGCGCAGCAGGTTGCAGCCCATCTCCCGGTAAACCTGCAGCCGAACGCGGTAGTCTTCCTCGGTTACATCCGCGAAAGTCGCCAGAGGGGGAACCCAGTTGACCCCCTGCAGGAATGTGTCAGCGCCGTTGATCTCGCAGAGCCACGGCTCCGCGCGTGCCGGCGCGCCTGCGCAAGGCTTCCATGAGATGTGCCGGAATCCAATGGTGCGGGTTTCCTCATCCAGTGTGCTCCCATCTGTGTCGAGCAATGCCAGACGGACCGTGTAGAGGTGCTGTTCTCCGTTGCCATTGGGCTGCCAGGGCTGAACCCTGAGCCCCTGCAAGCGGCACGAGAAGTCCTGCGCGGGAGCAAACGACCGCCGCAGCACATCCCCTTCGCTGCCGTGCATGGTGATTTCCACTCTCTCGGCAGGCATACGCGAGTCCCGCTCTGCCCGCCCCCGCGTCAAGGCGGCGCGGAGGGTGATGCTGCCGGAACGCTTCCGGCGGTCGTATTCCGCGTACAGCGACAGGCCTTCGATCGCATCGCCCCGCTGCACTTCCAGGCGAATCGCGTCCCAGATGCCTATCTGGACGATGCGCGCCACCCAATCCCAGATGTAGTTGAACCGAGGTTTCCATTCGCGCATCTTCGACGTATAGCCGATTTGCCCCAGATAGCGCGGGATCTCCGTGAAGACCACGGCGAGCCGGTTGGTGCCCGGGGCGATATGACGGGTCAGGTCGAACGCATGGGGCACGAGGGCGTTCCGGAACCGGCCGACCTCTCTTCCGCCGACCAGAACGACGCCCTGGTAGTCCAGTCCTTCGCACTTCAGCAGGATGCGGCCGCGCTCTGCTGTCCACTCGGCGGGGAGTTCCGCCTCGAACATCCAGTCGCGATTCTCCACCCACTCGCACTGGCGTGAGTTCAGTCCAACGTTCCAATCCGGTATGAGACCCGCATCGCGCAGCGCCTTCTGGACTGACCCGGGAACCTGCGCCGGCATGGCGGGAACGTCGGGTCTGAGCCCCATCTTCCAGTAGTTCGGATGCCATCCAGTCAGTTTCCATTCCAGCCGCGACAGGTCATAAGATCGCCTCATCCTGGTAACCTTCCCTTCTCTTTGCTGATGTTTCTGTCTTCGGCCGCTCACTCCTCAAGCAAGTCGCAGGTGGTAATCGTGGCCCGACGAGCACCGCGGCGAACCCGCAGCGTAGCAATCTCGAAGGGGCGGAGCCTCAGCACGACGGCAGACTTCATCCCGGGGAAGCGCAGTGTTGCCCGTGTTCGCCGGCCCAAGGTCTCGTTCAGCCGCACGATGACGTCATCTCCATCATGTGCCTTCTTGAACGCCGACAGCACCACGGTGCTCGGCTCCACTTCCAGCGGCGGTTCCCTGCGGGCCGGGGAGCCGGGCGCGGGTGTGCGCTGGGAGTACATGAAGAAGGGCTCGAGCGGCATGTTCAGTTCGATGGCCGTGGGGATCAGGGCTCTGCTCAGCGCCGCCGCTTTGCCCCACAGCAGCCGGAAGCGAAAACCGTGCTGCCCTTGATCCATGTAGGTATGGTGCTCATCAGCCCGGGCCGGGAGGTCGCCGAAGCGAGCGTGCACCGCCCCGCGCACGAGGCTCAGCCCTAACTCGCCGCTGCGCCTCGCGTGAAAGGCGTACTGCCCGCTGCTGGCTACTCCCACGGCCAGCCGTTCGCCTGCCACCTCCTCCAATCGCACCCAGCGGCCTCCGACATTCTCGCTGCCATCGGCCGGGCGCTCGATCGCAGCGAAGGGGACCTCGCACACCGCCCGGCAGTTGCTCAGGCGGAAGGGCAGCACCCACTTCAGGCACTGCCTGCGCTCCTGCCAGTGAACGCGCAGACTGGCGTCCACATATGGCAGGTCCGCGTAGAGTGTGAAGTGCTGACATACGCGAGAGCGCCGCCATCCTACAAGCGACTGAACGGTAATGCTCACCGGCCCCTGGAAGAGCACGTGGAGTGCTGGGGCTCCAGCCCGTTCCTCTCCTGCCCAGCGGGCCATCTCTCGCGGCGACAGGGGGACGAAATCACCGAGAGGCGTGCTGAAATCAACGTTGGGTTCTCCGCCCCACGCATCCAGGGTGTCCTTCATGGCAACCGGCCGGACGCTGCCCCTGAGCAGTTCGCGGCCGGTGCGCTTGTCGCGCAGAGAGGCGAGCCCGCCGGTTGAGCGCAGGAACTTGGCCGTCATCCACCGATTCTCCGCGATGATCGCCGTCTTGGTCTCTCTCACCTTCAGAGGACACGTGCCCGCTGCCGGCTGTTCGCCGCGGCGGATCTCGTAGCGCCGCGCCGAAAGCGGGGGGACGTCAGCCACAAAGGAAAGGTGGCGATGCCATCCTCCGATCGCAACCGACCGCTCGAAAGGCCCACCTTTGTCCTGGCAGGGGATCTTGCGCCCGCGATCCTCGTAGAGCGCGAAAGGCTCGACTCGTTTGGGCGGCATATACTGCATCGGGAACTGTATGCTCACCGGCGCCCGCATCGGCGAGGCATGGGGGTTGAAAACATACACCGGGATCGTGCCCGGCCGGGGCGCAGCGCTCGGCAGCAGCGCCATCTGCGCTGCCATCCTCAACCGCCGGCAGACATCGGCTGAGCGCCCGAAGATTTCCATTGCGTCCCGCAGCAGCGGCTCCTCCGCCGACGAGCCCGCGAGAATGTCGTGGAAACTGTTGAAGAGGATGCACTTCCATGCCTGCTCGAGTTCTTCTTGCGGATAGTCACATCCACACTCCAGCCACGCCACGGCTGACCACCGCTCTGCCGATGCCAGCAGCGCTTCCCCCCGGCGCATCGCACGCTTGATGGAGGACATTGAGGTGTAGCATCCGGCGAAACTGCGCTGCAGGTCGCCCCGGTGCACGGGGTATGAACGGGATGGTCTCAGGCGCGCGAGGTACGCCTCCGGCGTACTGTGTCGTATCTCCACATCGGTCGTTTCCCTCATCAGGCCTTCGATGGCAGCGAGGTCTGCCCGCGTCGGGCCGCCGCCGTGGTCGCCGAGGCCCCACAATACGAGGACGTCCTCACCCGTTCTTCGCGCCAGGTCGGCGCCCCGCCTCGCGCTGTCAACCGCAGTGCCCTCGCCGCTGCCATACCAGCCAGTGGAAGGGCGCAAGGCCAGGATTTCGGAGCCGTCCAGACCCTGCCAGCGATACTGGGGCGCTGGCAGGTCGAGCAGCCCCTCACCGGGGCGGCAGTGTATGTAGAGACGATACCCGCTCTGCCGCAGCAACTGCGGCAGGCTGCCATTATGACCGAATGAGTCGAAGTTGTAGGCGACCATGGGACGCACCCCGAACCGTTCCGAGAAATAGCGCAGGCCGGTCGTGATTAGTCGCACGAGCGTCTCGCCGCCGGGCATGTTGCAGTCCGGCTGCAGATACCAGCCGCCGGAGATGTTCCAGCGGCCCTGCTTGACCAGTCGCCGGATGCGCGCGAAGAGGGCCGGGTCATACTCTTCGACCCACTCGTAGAGCACGCTCTCATTGTGGTTGAAGACGAAGCCGGAGTACTCGTCGAGGAGATCGGCGGCCGTGCGAAAGGTGGAGATCGCTTCGCGCGCTCCTTCCTCCCAGTGCCACATCCAGACAGGGTCGAGGTGCGCGTTGCACACCAGGTGAACGACAGGTTTGCGCTTGGTCACGGGTCTGACTCTTCGGCAAGACAGCACTTGCTGCTAGGTACAGGGCAGTGTCCTTCTGCGGCCGGGCCTCGCAAACCTGCGGGGGCGGACGCGGAGATCGCCCTCAAGGATCGGCCCTCCCCGGGGCTACGTGCGACCCGTGAGTTTCAGTTTGACTTCGAAGTAGCAGCCGCGCGTAGGACCGCTGCACATCGTTTCGTCCCCGCGCAATTGTCGCTGACGATCACGAAACGACTCCTCAAATGGGCAGGGGAAGCCCCGGCCGCACTCGAAGCAGAGTCTCGGTTGTGCGCCGTCTTCGCCCGAGTACTGCATCCCAGGGGTAGCCCGTGCAGCGGTCCGCTAAAGAGCCGAGCGCAATCTGGCTCGATAAGCCAGCGCGTGAATGGATGGAGGGCCTGCCGATCGGCAATGGCCGCATAGGAGCAATGGTGCTCGGCGGCACTGAGATCGAGCGGCTGGCCTTGAACCACGAGAATCTGTGGCGCGGGGTCACGCGCGATCGAACTACGGAGCCGCGACATCAGCATCTCGCGGAGATCCGCGAGAGACTGTTAGCCAGGCAGTGGATCGAGGGTGCGGAACTCGCCACGAAGCACCTGAGCGGCCATGGCCGTCGCGTGCAGCCCTATCAGCCAGTGGGCGATCTCTGGCTTCGCTTGCCGGGGCACGGCGAGGCTGGCGACTATCGCCGCAGCCTCAACTTGGCCATGGGACTAGCGGAGGTCACCTACAGCCTGGATGGCACAACCTACAGGCGCGAGGCCTTCGCCTCAGCCGAGCACGGCGTTATCGTGATGCGCCTCGCGGCTGACCGACCCGGAAGCATCTTCGCCGCCCTGAACCTCGATCGTATCTCAGACCCGGAGTGCGCGCTTCGCCTGTGGGCGCGGGACGCCCGACTTGGCTTCGAAGGCCGGTTCCAAGAGGGTATCGGCTTCGCCGTGGAGGCGCGCCTATCCGCAATAGCAGGGGAAATGCGCGCCGGCGAGGGCGCGTGCCTGGAGGTGGCCGGCGCGGACGAATTGGTCGTTGTAATGACCGTCGCCGTTGACTACGATCAGCCGGATCCGGCCGCTTGGTGCGCGCATCATCTCGATGGCGTGCCCATGGATTTCGGCGTGCTGCGAGAGGCGCATGTTGCGGAACACCGCGGCCTCTTCGAGCGGGTCATACTTGAGGTGCCTCGCAGCCCGGAGGCAGCATCCCTGCCACTGGGAGCGCGTCTCGAACGGCTGCGTGCGGGCGATGAGGACCCCGAGATCGTCGCTCTCTACTTCGACTATGGCCGTTATCTCCTCATGGCCTGTTCCCGCCGGTGCGGTCAGCCGGCAAACCTGCAAGGCATCTGGAACGACCAATTGCGTCCGCCGTGGAACAGCGATTTCCACCACGATGTCAACATCCAGATGAACTACTGGGCCGCGGAAGCGTGCAACCTGGCCGAGTGTGCCGACCCGCTGCTCAACTACATCCGGCGCTCCGTCCCAGAGGGCAGGAAGGCTGCAAGGGATCTATACAACTGCCGCGGCATTTGTCTCTGCATTCAGACCGACGTATGGGACCGGGCAACGCCGGAGTCTCCCGGATGGGACGTCTGGACGGGCGCGGCAGCGTGGCTCGCACAGCATCTGTGGTGGCGGTACGAATACACACTGGACAAAACCTTCTTGCGCGATAGGGTCTACCCTTTCCTGAAACTGGTTGCCGAGTTCTACGAAGACTACCTGGTGCGAGATGATCGCGGACGCCTGGTGACGGCGCCCTCGCAGTCGCCGGAAAACAGTTTCGTTGCCGGAGCAAGGCCTGTGAGCCTGTGCGTGGGAGCCACCATGGACTTCCTACTGATTCGCGAGGTGTTGACACGCGCGCTCGAAGCTAGCGAGATCCTTGGCTGCGATGCGAACGTGAGGCCGACCTGGGAAGGCATCCTTCGCGACCTCCCTCCGTTCCAGATTGGCCGCCACGGACAGCTCCAGGAGTGGCTGGAGGATTTCGAAGAGGCTGAACCAGGCCATCGCCACTACTCGCATCTCTTGGGCGTGTTCCCAGGGGAACAGATGACTCCGAGCGCTGCCCCTGATCTCTCTCGCGCCGCTCGCGTCTCGCTGGAGAGGAGGCTGGCTGCAGGCGGCGGGCACACCGGCTGGAGCCGTGCCTGGACCGCAGCGCTCTGGGCGCGGTTTTTCGAGGGGGGCCTTGCTTACGATCACCTCGTTCACCTGGTTTCTGACTTCGCCACGGACAGCCTGCTGGATCTGCACCCACCCCGAATCTTCCAGATAGACGGGAACTTCGGTGGGATGGCCGCGGTGGCAGAACTCCTCCTGCAAAGCCATCGAGGCACAATCCGGCTGCTGCCAGCTTTGCCCCCGCAGTGGCCGGAGGGGTCGGTCAAGGGCCTGCGGGCGCGCGGCGGGTTCGAGGTGGACATGACCTGGGAGAACGGTGTCCTGCGAGAGGCGCGCTTGCTGAGTCGTCTGGGGCAGCCATGCCGCGTAGCGTGGTCGGAGGGCGGCTGTGAGGTCACTTCCGACGAGGAACCCGTCCCATTCGAACGAGACAGCGAGGGACATCTCACCTTCTCCACTGCCGTGGGCCAGTGCATCCTGCTTCGGCCCCTGGCGCGTGCTACCGGGAAGGGATCACCCGCGTAGAGGGGTCATCGGGCAAGATGTGATGGATGCGTCGCTCACTCTTTGGGATGATCAGGAATCCGACTTCTCGGCCCATTCTGAGTGGCCTCACAGGCGCTTGACCGGCACACCGTGTCTCAAAGGCGTTTGACAGCCACAGCCTGACCGATGATGCGGGCGCTCCGGGTGACTAGATGAGTGAGGAGCACAGGCACATCCGCGTCGCACGCAGCGGGCCCCACAGCGGAAGGCGAGCGGGCGCGATGGATAGAATCTCTTGAACATCAGATGAGAGCCATGAGGGCATGCAGAGCTTTCTTTGTCGTCAGTGGCGCACTCGCGCTGGCAGTGACAGCAGGAGCAATGATGGCTGCTCCTGACCCTGCGGCGCGAACCTCCGTGCAGCAGAACCCAGTGGTGAACGCGTCATTCGAGAGCGGGGCGGCAGCGCCGGAGGGGTGGATGTTCTCCGGACAAAAGGAGCACGTCCGGGCGTCGTGGGCGCGGGAGGGTGCCCACAGCGGGACGCGATGCCTGGCTTTCTTCCCGGAGATGACATCGGCGGCATGGGAAAGCGCCCCGGTGCCGGCTGCTGCCGGGCGCCCATATGGGCTCACATGGTGGACGCGATTCGAGGGAAGCGTGCCGTGGCACTGGTCTTACCACTGCGAGTTCATCGGCGTGGCCATGCGGTTCCTCGGCGCTGACGGCCGCGAGATCAGCCGCGTGGAGCGCAAGTTTCACTGCCTTGCAACGGCCGGCTGGCAGCAGGCGTGGATCAAGTTCACGCCCCCTGCGGGTGCGCAGAACGCGACAGTGGCCTTCGTTTACCGCACCGGCATCGAGTCCGACGGGCGCGTGTGGGTGGATGATGTCGCGCTCGAGCTGCTAGACCCGCTGCCTCCGCTGCCGGGGGGCTGCGCGCGAATCATCCTGAAGACGACAGACGAGCAGGGCAAGCGGCTAAGTGCGCGCATGTGGGTGAGGACCGAGGCGGGTGAGAACCTGTTCCCGAAATACTGCTACCGGTTCAGCGTCCCTGATGTCGGCTTCCACGCCGCGCCGCAGGACTGCTGGCTCGACGTACCGGCCGGCGCGCTGACGGCCGGCGCGCGCCGCGGGTTCGAGTATGCGCCGGCGCAGGAATCCGTGCGCTTGAAGCCCGGGGAGAAGCACGAGGTCCGCCTCGCGCTGCGCCGGACCATTGACATGCGCGCCCAGGGATGGCTTGCGGGAGACCACCACTGCCACCTTTTCTTTCACAAGAACACCCAGCATCCGCAGATGACGCCGCAGGATGTGTTCGAGATAGCCAAGGCCGAGGGCCTGAACTATCTCTCGCTGGACGGCGAGATGATTGAGTTTCGCGCCAACCTGGGCGATCACCAGAAGGCCCGCGACGAGGGTTTCGTGGGCGAGATGGGCTTGGAGGCGGTTACCGATTTCTACGGGCACGTTTGTCTGCTCAACGTGCGCCGGGATATGCCCGGCGGCTTCCCGATGCGCATGGCATTCTGGCCGACCAACGAAATGGTTCATGCCTTTGCGCAGAGTCAAGGCGGGGCGACCATCTGCGCACACCCGCTCGAAGGCGCTTCGCTTCAGGACTTCCTCGACGCTGTCGCCGACCCCAAGCGTGGAATCTTCGCACGCGAACTGGCGGTTGATGCACTGCTTGGCAGCCGGTTCGCGTTCGACATCTACTCGCACTACGCTCCTCCGCAGCGGCTCGGCAATGTCCTGACGGCTTACTACAATCTGCTGAACGCGGGGAGCAGAATCGGCGCCACGGCCTCGACAGACCACTACATTGACCAGGGGCGCGGCCCGTGCGGCACCTGGCGAACTTACGCACGTGCGGAAGGACTTGATTTCGCCGGCATCGCCAAGGCGTATCGCGAGGGCCGGACATTCGCCACCAACGGGCCGCTGGTGCTCTTTAGCATCGGGAGCGTATCCCCGGGCGATGAGGTGACTCTTGCCAACCCAGGTAAAGTTGATGTCTCGCTGCGCGCTGAATCGCAGTGGGGCCTCGATGCAGCCGAACTGGTGGTCAACGGCGAGGTCAAGCGGCGCTGGAAGGCGGTGGGCGGCAGGCTGGATGTTACCGATCGAGTGCATGTTGCGGAGACGTCATGGGTCGCAGCGCGCGTTTTCGGGCCCAAGTCGCCGGCTGTGGACTCCTCCCCCATGGCCGACGAGCCGGGCCAGTTCTGCGGCCAGTTCGCGCATACCAGCCCGATCTATGTTCGCGTGGGCAATGCCGCATTCAGGCCGCGCAGGACCGCCGTGAGGTTCTGCCTGGCATGGGTCGAGGCAATGGCGAAGGCGGTAAACGCGGTGCGCGACACGTACATGAGCGCCGATCTCAGCCCCTACGGGCTCACGGGAGCAGAGGCCTTCGAGCGTGTGATGTCCCGGATAGTGGAGGCGAAACGCCGCGCCGAGCACATGCTCGCGAGCGGGGGCCTCGCCGATGAGTAGAATGGCGCGGAACCGTTAGAAACGGAAAACAGGTTCGCGCGGCATACGCAGATCGCCGCTCTTGGTATCAGAGACTGGCCAAGGCCCTCTTGGGCTGCATCCCAGGCCGGGACACTGCCAAAGGAGATCGAATTGCAGGTAGAGGACAGGTTGATACCCGTTACTTCGCTTGAATCCCTCGCTGAACAGCCGGTCGTGGCCGACTGGTTGATAATCGGCCCGTTCGTGGTCGAAACAGGAGCATCGTTCGAGCGGGAATACATGTTCGAACGGCACAAGATCCTCGACATTGACTACCTGGCGGCTGCAGGAGGCGAGCGGGCCGTGCGTCCAGCGCAGGATCAGTGGGTGCCGAACGAGTACCTAGGCCCGCCGCGGCTGCAGTGGCAGCGCCTGAAGGAAGACCGGATGTCGCTTGCCGGACGCGCGGGCGACTTGCTCTACCGCACGGTGCAGCGGAACGCCGTGTTTTACCTGGCCACCTACGTGGACTGCCTCAAGGACGAGGTGGCCTTCGTGGAAGCCTACCACTCCGGCATCCGGCTTTTCCTCAACGGCGCCGAGGTATGCAACCAGCCCTACGGCCTGCCGAAAGGGCTTTGGACGCGACAGATGCTGCTGCCTGTCCGGCTGCGGGCCGGGCGCAACCTGTTCATGGCAAAGGTGCGGCCGGGCTACATTGCGGACGGAGTGGAGTTCTGCCTGACGAACTTCGCTGTCAGGCCGGCTGCGATATCCGTCGGCGAGGTCTTCGCTTCTGCTCCCCTCGCGTCAGGCGTCTTCCTGGGGCCGGAGACCGACCCCCGCCGAGTGTTCGAGGTGCGCTGCGCCAACCTCGGCAGCGGGCGCGCCGAAGTTGAAGTGGGGATAAGTGAGGAGCCGGTGCAGGCCGTCCTGGGTCCCGGGCAGTCGCAGTTGCTGCGCCTGCGCGGCCCGAGAGCAGCAGCAGCCGGGGCCCCGACTTCCGCGACCCTTGCACTGGCCGTGGGGGGGCGAAAGGAGAAAGTCCAGTTCACATACACGCCGGCAGCGGTGCCGTTCACCGAGGGGACCGGCTTCGTTTACAGCCAGTTCCATTTCGACACTACCTACCACGAGGAGCAGCGCGTGTATGCGATGGGGGCCTTCGACATAGTGCGGAGATACTGCGAGCAGTTTGAGAGGGACCCCAACTTCAGGGGCACGCTCTCCGAGATTGACTACCTCAAGCCCTATTTCGACATGTTCCCGGCGCACCGAGCTATCCTGCGCAAGGTGCATCGAGAGGGCCGCGCCGAGTCCGACGTGTTCTACAACCAGCCCCAGGCGACGAACTGCTGCGGAGAGGCCTTCGTGCGCAACATGGTGTATGGGCAATTGTGGCACGAAGACGTGTTGGGCCGGCGATGCTACGTCTTTTCGCCGGGGGACGTGTTCGGCCATCCAGCCCAGATGTCTCAGATCGCCGCGAAGGGCCAATGCGAGGCAGTCGCCTGGGGGAAGCCGATCTTCGGATTCCCGCCGCTGTTCCGCCATGTGTCGCCTGATGGGACGCACCTGATCCACCGCCGGGGCCACGTTGACCAGCAGGGCGCGATGAGCATGGGCCTCACATCATTTCTGACCGGCTGCGACAAGACGCCGCCGACCGACTGGCTGGCTGCCCTGTCGCCGAAGGTGCAGATGGCAGTGCCCTCTGATTTTCACGCTGCCGTCCGGGACGAGTGCCAGGCCAAGGGAATACGGCTGCCGCTCACGTCCCGCGACATGTCGCTTTATCACGCAGGCACAGCGCTGAGCCGCATCGAGTTGAAGATCGGCAATCGGCTCGCCGAGAACTTGCTCATAAGCGCCGAGAAGTTCTCCGCTTTCGCCGGGCTCCTGGGCGCTTGCTACCCAGAGCCGCCGCTCGACAAGGCCTGGCGGCAACTGCTCTGCGGACAGCACCACGACTCGATAACGGGCACCCACAACGAGATCTCATACGTTGACCTGATGATAGGCTATCGAGAAGCCTGCGAGTTGGCCCAGGGCGTTCTCTCCGATGCGCTGAACTACCTGAGCCGGGCAGCCAGGGCCAGTGCGGCGGAGCACGAGAGGCCGCTTCGCCTGTTCAACCCGCACTGCTGGGACCGGACCGACGTATGCCGCGCGACCATCTCCCTGCCTGCGGACTGGGCCGAGTTCGGCCTGCGCGACGGCGAAGGCAGGGCTGTCCCTTGCCAGATACTCAGCCGGGAAGGCAGCAGAGTGCAGATTGCGTTCGTCGCCAGAGTGCCTTCCCTCGGCTATACGACCTACTACCTGACACCGAAGCCTACGGCGCCTGCGAGGGAAACCAGGCGAGAGAACGCCGCGACCATCGAGACTTCCGCTTTCCGCATCGCAGCGGACGCCGCCCGCGGCGGCCTGATCTCACTTTACGACAAGCGGGCCAAGCGGGAATTGCTCGACACTTCGGCGGGGCTGGCCGGGGCGGAGATCTCCGTGCTCAAGGAAGTGCCAACCAGGCGCGAGCCCCAGCATGAGATGTACACCACCGGGCAGTCAATCCATGGCCACGACTGTCCGGCTGAGGTGCACGTGCTGAAGGGCGAGGTCGTGCAGACGCTGGTGATAGAGCAAAGGCTGAGCGACACGCTGCCAAAGGTGCGGCACGAAATCAGCCTGATCGAGGGCGTGGAGCGCGTGGACTGCCGGATAACGCTCGCGGATTACCACTATGAGGACGACATGTTCGTGGTGACCTTCCCCACGAATCTGCAGGGGGCGGTGCCTACCTTCGATGACCGTTACTGCGCGGTGGCGCGCCGCGAGAGCAGGGGCCTGCTCGACTTCCGGACACACCAGATGCTCATGTTCAGCGGCTGCGCCGTGTATCCGGCCGATCACTGGATGGACTACGGCCCGACAGTAACCATCGGCCTCGGAGAAGCCGGGCGCTTTTCGCTCGGCATGACCGCGCTCATCGCGCCTGCCGACAACTCCCTGGCCGAGGCGGCGGATCGCCTTCTGCTGGCGCTGACCAAGAAAGGTATTCCAGTCACGCCATGGCCGGACGCTGGCCAGCCTGAGATGGGCACGCTGCTGCCGAATGTCAACGACGACCTGCTCTACAACGACTCCCGCTTCGTGCTGACGACCCAGCGGAACCCCAACCGCTGGGCGGAAAGGTTACTGGCCGGGGTCCGCCACGAGGTTGCCGACAAGTTCAGATCGGAAATGGCGGAGCGAGCGGCGGCGCTCTTTCTTGTGGACGGGGACAACCGGGAGAGCAAACCGATCAAGACGCTCATCCTGGGCGCTCCCGACGCTGCCGCCCTGACCGAAATGGTTGACGGGATCGCGCAGAGTCTGGAGCAAGGCGAGGTTCTCAACCTGCAAGCGACCGCAGCGGACAGTGCCGGAGAGGTTGACGACTACGGAGTGTGCCTGATCAACACCGGGAACATCGCGTGCAGCGTCGAGCGAGGCGGCGTGCTCGCGCTGCTTCTGTTCCATACAGCCCGATGGTATGGAGCAACCGGCAACATCGAGGGCAGCAAGTTCGTGGCCGAACAGCGCACGCACGTGTACACCTATTCCCTCTTTCCCCACGCCGGATCATGGAGACAATCCAGGGCATACCGGCAGGCGCTCGAAGTCAACGATCCCATCATCGCCGTAATGGCCGATGAGACGGGCACTGCCCTGCCTGAGACAGCCAGTTTCTTGAGAGTTGATGCGCCGGGAGTGGTCGTAACCGCTCTCAAGGCATTGGGGAATCCGCTGGCCGGCATGAGAGCACAGGTGCCGGAACTGCCGGAGCGCGGGTTGGCTCTCCGCTTCTACGAGGCCGACGGCCGCCAGGCGCGCGGGGCTTTCGAGTTCCTGCCAAAGATTGAGAAGGCTTTCACCACCAACCTGCTCGAACGTCCGGTCAGCGACGCGCCCGTATCTGGCAGCACTCTGCCGTTCTCGTGCGGGCCTTTCTCGATCGAAACCTACGGGGTCATGACGCGTGGGCTGACCGTCAACCCGATACGCGATACCTTGGGGCCTCAGAAGGAGATCGCCCAGCCGGTGTTTGTGCGCTCCTGGGAGCACGATGCGGGTACCATGCCGATGGGATACGAGGCGGTGGTGGCCTCCATCGGTCGAGACGCTCAGGACCTGGCCGACGGAAGGCTGCAAGTGAACGTCAACGTGGTAAACGACTTCCTCGACAGCCGGGTCAGCGGCAAGGTCCGATTGCTGCTCCCCGAAGGGTGGAGCGCGGACGCCAGCGTCATCGAATACGAACTCGAGCCTCTGGGCCATGCCACCTACCCAGTGGTCATCACCCGGCCGTCGCCTGAGGCTGCCGGCCAGGTCAAGATCCGTTACTGCGCCGACGGACAGGATTACCAGGATGTTCTGGAGGTCGGCAAGGGAGTCGAGCCCGGTTTCTCCTTGCGCCTCGACGAACGTGCAATCGTCGCTGTGGTGGAGAACCCCGGCGCGGAAAGCCTGGAGTGCGAGTTGGCGATAGCGTCGCCAATCGAGACCTGGCCGGCGGCAGTGGTGGGCCGGCTTTCACTGGCCGAGATAACCCCGCGGACGGTCGGGATTTCGCTCGCACCGAAGGAGAGGCGGGAAATCGTATTCGACGTATCTTCGAGCGATGAGCCGGTGACGCCGGCCTGGTGGGCTGTCGGCAAGTTGATGGCAAACGGCCGGATATACCTGCGCCGAGCCGACCGCCGCGGCCCCGATCAGAATCAGTCCACGCGCTCCTGGCGGGATGAGGTAGCGGCGGGGACGCGCCCGCACACATCGGGATGAGCGGCGGTCAGGCGTCTCGCGGCGGCACTAATGGCGGTGTCTGCAGCGGCTATGCAAGCATGATACCACCAGAACGGGCTTGCTGGCAGAGTCGCTGAAGTTGAACCTGCCGTCAATCTCGAAGAACACGCGGCAGATTGGCCCAGCGCTGGCAACTCCGCCCAGCGCGCGGGGCGGCGTCTGGATGGGACCGATTGTTGTTGTCAAATGGTAATGAAACGCGCTGTCATGGTCAGGCCTCGCTGGCGGCTGACAAGGGCTGTATGCCGGAAGAACGGTTGCGCCGTACAGAGCGGAGATCACAGCAGGGTGCCCCGTCGGTGCCTCCGTTGCGTTGGGCCCGGCCGCGTTCCGCAGGGCTTACGCAGACCCGCGCATCCCTGGATTGGGACACGATGACCCCGTCCTCGGAGGGAGGCTTTATGTGGGGCTGCGGAATGCCGGGCCTAAGCCTGTGCACATCGAGGCTCTTAGTCTGAACGACAGGGACGCCGAAACGCTGATTCGTGAGCAGAGACTCTATTGGTGGAGGGTCTGGCCCGAGACGGCACGGAGATCTGCCTCATAAGCCCTCAGACCGGCGATGTGAGGCCCATCACGCACGATGACCCACCGATCTGGAACTGGCGGACGGCATGGTCGCCCGACTCGAAATACATCGTCTTCGCCCGCGCCGCGGTCGGATGCCCGGCTGAACTCTGGATCATGGGCGCCGACGGGAAAAACCAGCGCTTCCTCACCCGTGGTATCAACGGTAAGGGGGCCGATTTCCCGCATTGGGTTCAGCTCACCCTCCGGAACGTTGACGAACCGAGATGGAGCGTCTCATCACGCTGAAGTTGGCCCGCTCAGCCTCGGCCGACTGTGAGGTGGCGCGAAGAGCACCCGCAGCTTCGAGCGCAGGTTGTCGATGTTCTGCCCGTGACCCGCAGGATACCGGGGTGGGAGCGGTGAAGCCAAGGCCTTTGGAGACCGGAGACGAGCCTGACAGCATTTCCGTGGACGCCCTGGTGCGCGGTCGGACCTATCGAAGAGGAGCAGGATGATGGCGACTACACTTTACTGGAGAAGTCAGGGCCTACCTGACGCGCTGGTTGAGGCGCTGAAAGCCGTTGCGGCCGAATACCCGCTGCGTGAGACCGAGGGACTGCCCATGCTCGAGTTCGCACCAGGTGCGCCTGCGGGCTCCCTCCAGGTCAGCCGGTCCGGCGATACAGTCCGGATCGCCTACGGTGAGCTCTGCGACGCGCTGCGCGCAGTGGGGGCCGCGCTCGCCGGACTGCCGCCGGCCGGCGGCGTCATCTCCGAGAAGCGGCCGTTCACTACTCTAGGCATCATGCTGGACTGCTCGCGCAATGCCGTCATGGAGGTCGAGCACCTTCGGGCGTGGCTGCGACGGCTGGCGCTCTTCGGCTACAACATGATGATGCTCTACACCGAGGACACTTACAAACTGCCCGGAGAGCCGTGGTTTGGGTTCCTGCGCGGCGCCTACTCGGCCGACGACCTGAAGGCGGTTGACGACTACGCGAACCGCCTGGGAATCGAGATGATCGGCTGCATCCAGACCTTGGGCCACCTGCAGCAGATCCTGAAATGGGAGGCTTACCGCGAGATCAAGGACACGAGCACCGTGCTCCTCGTGGATCAGCCGGCCACGTATGATCTCATCCAGAAGATGATCGCGAACTTCGCGGGGTGCTTTCGCAGCCGGCGCATCCACATTGGCATGGACGAGGCGCACGACCTGGGACGCGGGCATTACCTGGACCTGCACGGGTATGAGAGGCCGTTCGACATCTTCAACCGCCACCTGGGTAAGGTCGCGGGCATCTGCGCGGAGCACGGCCTGCGGCCCATGATCTGGTCCGACATGTACTTCCGCATGGGGAGCAGAACCGGCGACTACTACGACGCGCAGGCGGCGATCCCGCCGGATGTGAAGGCCGCGATCCCCGCGGCCGTTGACCTGGTCTACTGGGACTACTATCACCGAGACGAGGAAACATACCGCAACTTCATCGCCATGCACCGGGACCTGGGGAAGGTCCCCATCATGGGCTCGGGCGTGTGGACGTGGAGCAAGATGTGGTATGACCGCTTCGTCACCGAGGCCACCGTGGCGCCCTGCATCAAAGCGTGCGCCGGGGAAGGCGTCAAGGAGCTGTTCTTCACGCTGTGGGGCGACGACGGCGCCTACTGCGAATTCGACTCGGCGTTCGCCGGAATTGCCTTTGCCGCCGCGGAAGTCTTCGGCGAAGACGACAGCGCGCTGCGGTCGCGCCACGAAGCCGTGTGCGGCATTGCTTACGACGAGGTTCTGCTCGCCGGCGAACTGGAGAAGTATGCGACAAGGCATCTGCTGTGGGATGACCCGGTCGTCGGCCTGCACCTGCCGCAAACGAGATCCCGGCAGCCCGGCTACTGGGACGAGGCGCTGTCCCACTACCGGCGCCTGGCCCGCAGGCTCAGCCGATACGGCTCGAAGACTGAACCGGTGGACATGGCGCACGCCCTGGGATTGGCCCGGTATTTCGCTGCGAAGATTGACTTCAAGCAGCGCCTCGAAGACGCCTATTTCACCCGCGACAGCGCAAGACTTGCGGACGTCGCCGCCAGGGCCGTGCGGATGGCTCGCATGACGGAGAAGGTGCTGGAGGGCTTCAGACGACAGTGGTCGCGACGCAACCGCAGCGCCGGCTTCGAGCACATGGATGCCCGGCTGGGGGCGTTGCGGCAGCGATATGTGAGCCTTGCTGCCGCGCTGCGCACGTTGATCGTCGGCCAGCGCCAGGCTATCGCCGAGCTCGACGAGATCCGGGCCTATCCGGGCTGAGGCAGTGTCCCGCTCACGCTTCTCCGTCCAAATGTGCTCGTCCCCCGAAGTCATATGTAATCCGCATGACATAACCGCCCGGTCGACGGTCAGCGCGCTCACAAGGGCGCGCACACACTGTCCGTCAGACGTCGGTTCGATCGCCTCCTCCCCCACCGGCACCAAGAGGCTCTGGCATCGAAACGCCATTCCCCCCACCCTTCGTGCCGAGAATCGCCTGATGACCAGATCATGCTGGCAAGGAAGCAGGAGGTAACCTCTGGCGCAGCCAACCACACTCCTCCAGTCTCATCCCGCGCTTCTCTCAGGAGGATGCTCGTGGAAAGACCGCGCCAAGCGCGCCCCGAAGAGAGCGACGATCTCGTCGATCTCATCAGCACTGTCTTCCGATTTGACTACTACCGGCGCGATTACATGCTCACCGGCATGCGCCGGCCTTTGATGCAGACCGGCCGCGTGATTGTGGAGGAAGGAAAGCCCGTCTCCTATATCTTCGCCCACGACACCGCGTTTCGCATGTACGGCTGCACGACCAACATCTCCAGCATCGGCTGCGTCTGCACTCGTGAGGACCAGCGAAACAAAGGCTTGGCCAGCGCGATCCTCACGCACCATATAGAGCGCCTCGCTGGTGCAGGCGTACGGCTCATGGTCGTCTCCGGCGGTCGAGGCCTGTACCGCCGCAACCAATGCGTCCCCGCGGGCCCCGCCTACGAGGCTAAATTCACCCCGGACGCCCTCCCCGCCGCCCCTCCAGACCTTTCCGTCCGCCGCGTGACGCTCGACGATTGGCCCACCCTCGCGCCCTTCTACCAGGCCGAGCCCGCTCACTTCGTCCGGCCCGCCGACCTCGAGCAGAGCCTCTGCTTTTGGTGGAACTGTTACGGCACTGAAATCTACCTCGTCGAATCAGACGGCTGCCCCGTCGCCTACGCCGCGCTGACCATCCACCGCGGGCGCGATGAGCACGGGCGCCGGGTCGTCGAGTATGCCGGCTCCCGCGCCGCGCTCCTCGACGGCCTGCCCCTGCTCTTCCAGGCCACCGACGCGCCTCTCATCATCTTTGCCGCGCTGGCCCAGGACGCCGACCTTCGCTACCGCTTCTCCCGCCTGGGACTGGCGATCACCTGGCGGACCATCTCGGGTACCATCCGCCTCATTGACCTTCCGGGGCTGATGGATGACCTGCAAGGCTACCTTGCTGAACGCCTTCCCGAGCGTGATCTCGCGCATCTCTCCTTCTCGCAGGGCGGCGGAAACTGCACCTTCTCACTGGGAGAGGAGACCCTCACACTCGACCTGGCCGCTGCCGCCCGCCTCGTCTGCGGCGGCCCTGACGCACCCCAGGTGCCCGGCGCCCTTGGCCGCGTCCTCTCCGCTATCTTCCCACTCCCTACCATCCAGCCGGGCCTCAACTACGTGTAGCGGCCTGCCTTTCCAGGCGAGTTCTGGAGCCATCAAAGGTGGTGGTCAACTGACTGTAGCGCCGGTTTCTGGATTCCTTGGCCTGTGCGTCCCCCCTGGCAGGAAGCAGCACGTGTATCTCGCCGGGTCGGCTCGAGACTTGGATCCCGGAAGTCGCCAGTCGGTGTGCGGTTCCGGCAGTCCGTGTCAGCGGCCAGTGAAACCGGAGCAGGTGGGCCGATATCGGCACATATGCGTCCACCACGCCGGGCTCGTCTCCGCTTAGCCAACGCAAGTGGTCTCACAGACCATTGTCGCATGCGTGAGGACTCACTACCCCCGCAAGAGTCGCCGCCGCAGTCCCTGATCGGCGGGCGCACTAAGGACAGCGCTAGGCTGGCACGAAGTCACGCAGGTAGGCGGCCGCATCCTCCGGCAGCATGGTGTTGATCCAGATACCTGTTCCCAGTTCGAAGCCGGCTGCGGTTGACAATCGCGGCAATATCTCAATGTGCCAGTGCCAGTAGTCCTCACAGCTGTCTCGCAGCGGGGCCTCGTGCAGGACCAGGTTGTACGCGGGGTCTCCAAGAGCATCGTACAATGCGCGGAGCGTCTTCTGGAGCGCACGTCCCAGGGGCCGCACCTGATCCGCCCCGCCTGGCAGCAGCACCGGTGCGTGCTTTTTCGGGATAACCCAGGTCTCGAACGGCCAGCGTGATGCGAATGGCTCGAAGACGAAGAACGCATCCGTCTCTAACACGACGCGGGCTCCTGCCTCGCGTTCTTTCTCGACGGTTTCGCAGTACACGCAATGCATGCGATCGTCGTAGTGGCGCCGGGCCTCTTCGATCTCCAGTCGGATGTTGGTGGGAGTGATGGGGGTGGCGATGATCTGCGTATGGGGATGGCCGAGGGATGACCCCGCTGCAAGGCCATTGTTGCGGAAAAAGGCGATGTAATTCAGCCGGCGGTCCTGCTGCAGACGGTTGAACCGCTCTCCCGCGGCGACCAGCACACGCGTCACCAGTTCGGGGTCCATCGTCGCTGGGCTGGCATTGTGCAGCGGGCTCTCGATGATCACCTCATGTGCCCCGACGCCAGTCACGTTCGTGAACCAGTATGGATCTCGAACCGCCACCTCTTCCTCAGGGCTGAGAGCGGCGAAGCGGTTCGGGACCACGCGGACCTGCCACCCGGGTGAGTCAGGCATGCCTCCATCGCGGCAGGCAAAAACCTCCGGCGGTGTCATGCTCTCGTTGCCGGGGCAGAATGGGCACTTGGGCGAGTGCTCAGGCTGCTTCTCGGCAGTCGCCTGCTGGCCGATCAGGTCGTGAGGCCGCTTGGCCCGCTCTGTGGCCATGATCACCCATCGCTTCGTCGCTTGATCTTGCCGGATTTCCGACATGCTGTTCCCTCCACTTCGCCCCGTCAGCCGGTCAACCTGGCGTGTGCCACTTGCGGCACGGTCTCGCGCTTTCGCCGCCGGGGCAGACAGATGGCAATGCTGATTGCGAGAAGGATCGCCTGCGTTCCCAGGCCCAGGGGCCAATAGGCTGGGGTCAAGTTGTGCTGCACGTCTTGATGGAAGCGCACAAGCCAAGCCGCGCCGAACCAATTCTTGAACCATGGTCCGACCGGTGGCACGTATTCCACGAGATCAATGAGAACCCCGAAGAGCGCGCCGCCGACCATCACGCGCCGGTCGGGTTGCCGCCGTGACAGCGTCATGACCAGAAGCGCCCCGATGAGAAAGTCCGCGACGGCCACGCTCGCCTCGAGACTGGTCGGCCCGCCGTGCTTCACACCGAACAGGCCATGGGTATCGAGATGGGGCGTGAAGTCGAACAGGAAATGGCTGGCGAACGCGGCTGGATACGCCAACCACGGCCGGCGCGCAATCCGCCCGATGGCGGCTCCTGCGAGCATGTGAGGTGTCGCCATCATACTGCGCGCTCCTTGACCTGCTGCACCCGCTCCACGCCGGCATTGGCTGGGTCGGCAAGCCGGACCACCCGCGGCCGCCATCCGAGGCGCTGCAGCATGCTCATGTAATCCTCCGGTTGCATCTCTTCAGGTCTCTTTCCGGCCAACGCGACCAGCACTCCTTCCATCACATTCGTGCCGAACGAGCGGCCTTCGAACTCCGGAGTCGTCGTGACCAGCTTGGTGACGCCGCGCTGCTGCAGCACGGCCACATCGTCGGCTGTCGTCGTGTTTGTGATGATGATCTTGCCGTCCATGCGCGCCGGCATATGGCGACGGATGTAGTGGAAGTCACCGGCAACGACCTCTGCCCATTGGAAGAACCTGGCATGTCTCGCCTTCACGCTCTCTTGCTTGCTGCCCGTTGGGTAGATCATCTCGATTGGCAGGCGTCGTATGAAAGGAAGAAACATCGCCGCGAGCACCCGTAGAGTTCGCAGAGACCTGATCGGGATCGGTAGTCCCAGGCTGAAGATCAGATCGCCGAAGATAGTGTTGCAGCCTGCCTCTGAGAACGCCTCCGCCATGCCGAACCTGTCTACGGCGCACACCAACAGCACCTTCTTCCCGTCCAGATCCACCTCTCCGCTGTCAACCAGCCACCGGATCGTCTCGCGCTCCAGCGTGTTCTTCAGCCCGCTGCCGTCCACGACCGGCGTCACCCTTGCTGACTCCGCAAGCCGCCGCGACTGCTCGATCACATATCGCCGCTTGCCAGCGACGAGGTAGAGGTCCGTTCCGCCTAAGCCGATCGCCGCGACATCCCCATCCAGGTCTGCAATCATAGCGCAGGCCCTATTGTAGTCGCCGTCCACACCAATGTGTTCGATCACCAGGCGACGCCCTAGCATCTCCACTTCCACCGAGTGGTTGCGCTTCGAAGAGCCGAGGCTGACGCTGACGATGCGCAGTCTAGGGCGCGAGTCCCCCATCCCTGTAATCATCCTCCGTCACCTCCGCCTGAGCGGTGCTCACTGCACTCACGGCCATTATAGTCTGCGCTGTGTGGTTCCTCAAGGGCCGAAGGTCCCAGGTCTCCCAGGGGCCGAGTCCCGTTATTGCGGGCCCTCGTCAGGATGGGGCAGAGGGAGAACCGGCGCGGCAGGCGAATCAGAAGTGCAGGCGCAGGAACCGACACAGAGGAGCAGCGGGAATGGGCGCGGTCAAAATTCGATCCGCTACCTTCTTCGCCCAATACCTGGTCCTATTGCTCGCGGCTCTTGTATGGGTGCAATTCGAGTTTGTCCGCCGCCGCGTGGGCGGGCACCTGAACCTGTTCTACCTGTTGATCGGCGGCGCCGCCTGCTACCTGGGAGTGCGCGCGTACCTGGTCCTCGGGAGGCTGATCTCGAGACGGTGGAGCAGCCTGTGGCTGGCATGCGATCTGGGCATCATCACAGGGGCAGTCTACCTTACTGGTGGGATCAACAGCGAGGCCGCGCTCGTGTATTTCTGGCCGATCGCGACCTCCTCGATACAACGCCTGCCTCGCAGAACTGTGGCAGTTAGTGTCGCAAGCGCGCTCCTCTACGTCTTGGCTACCTGGCAGGACCGCGGGAGCGAGAAGTACCTTGGCGCTCTGGTGGCCCGCTTCGCCGTTCTCTTCGTCGTCACCTCGCTTGCCGCTTGCTATGCTCTCACCGAAGCCGCCCGCATTGAAGAGTTGGCCAAGTTGCGGGAAAGGGTGGCGCTGGCTGATTATCGCCAGCGTCTCTCCCAGGAAATGCACGATGGCATCCAGCACTACCTGGCCGACATCGTGATGCGATTGGAGCTCGCCCGGAGACTCATGGCCACCGATGCGGCGGAAGCTGCCCGCCTGGCCGTTGACCAGCGGTTTGCGGTGCGGCGGGCCGCGGGGGAGCTGCGGTATTTGGTCCGGCTGCTGCGCTCTCCGGCGGTGGAGCGCGAAGGGTTCGTGGACGCGCTGCAGCACCACCTGTCGATCTTCGCCGAGGGAGCTTCCGTTTCGACGCCGCTCGAGATCGAGGGCGGGGTTAGGCCTCTTGTCCCTGAGGTGGCCCATGCCGCATTCCGCATCATCCAGGAGGCGCTCATGAATGTCGAGAAGCATGCCCAGGCGACCGAGGTGAAAGTGACCTTGCGCTTCGGAGCCCGCGACTTTGAATGCACAGTCAAGGACAACGGCGTCGGTTTTGACAGCGCCTCCCCGCCCGCGCGAGGAATGGCAGCCGGGCTCGGACTGCCAGGCATGGCGCAGCGCGCCGAGTCAATCGGGGGGAAGATCCGGGTGACGAGCGCGCCAGGTCAGGGAACCGAGGTTGTGTTCGCTGCGCCAGTGGATAACCAGCGCGGCGCGGATCCGAAGGAATAGCGACATGGCAAAGATCAGACTGCTGATCGCGGAGGATGAGACCGTTGTACGAGCGGCGCTGGCGCGCTTGCTGGCGTCCGAAGAGGACATCGAGGTCGTCGCGCAGGCTGCGGACGGCCAGGCGATGCTTGATCTGGCGCGGCGACTCAAGCCCGGCGTCATCTTGACTGATCTGAGCATGCCCAGAATGGACGGCATTGCCGCTACCCGGCAGATCAAACAGGAGATGCCCGAGTGCGCAGTCGTCGTGCTGACGATTCATCACGATGATGAGCATCTGTTCGCAGCAATCAAGGCTGGGGCGTCGGGCTATGTGTTGAAGGACGCGCCGCCAGAGCGGACGCTTGAGGCGATTCGGGCCGCAGCCTGCGGAGAAGGTTTCCTGGGCACATCCCTTGTAGGCAGAGTGCTAGAGGAATTCTCGCGGATCAGCCGTCTTCGGGCCGCAGCGAAGGAGCTCTTCGCAGAGCTGACGCGCCGGGAGATGGAAGTACTGGAGCTTCTGGGCAAGGGGCTCCGCAACAGAGACATCGCGGCGCGTCTCTTCCTAAGCGAGAAGACAGTGAAGAATCACATTTCCAGCATCTTCATGAAGTTGCAGGTCAACGACCGCACGGAAGCCGCGCTCCTCGCTGCCAAGCACGGCCTGACCGAATCGCAGTAGCCCCCAACCTCGCCCCGCTCCATTTCAGCCTTCTGTACAGCCCGAATCAGAGGTCCCAGGAAACCAGGACCCTCATCTGGTTCCCCTGCCTCATTCGCTTAGACCCCAGGCGCGGTATGCTACTGGTGAAGATGATTGCGTTTGGCGCAACCTTCGAGTCAATCGGATGGATGGAAGGAGAGAACCATGGACGCGATGGTGCTGGCGGCGGGAAAGAGCGGCGAGGACTTCTACAGGGCTTTCGGCACGGAGTATAAGTGCCTGGTTGAGGTCGCCCGGCGGCCGATCCTCGATTGGGTGCTGCGCGCGCTCCACGGCTCTGCCGCGATTGGCCGTATCGTGGTGATCGGCCCGGTGGAGCCTCTCCGCGCGATCGGAGTGACGGCCGAGACCCTGCCAATCGAGACTGAATCCTACGCCGAGAGTGTCGGCACGGCTCTTCGTGCAGCGGAGGGTGAGCGCGTACTCCTCATCGCAGCCGATGTACCGCTCGTCCGCCCTGAGGGGCTTGACCGTTACATTGCGGACTGTTTGCAGAAGGAAGCCGATGTCTGTTTTCCCGTCGTCTCCTGGGAGGAAATGCAGGCCCAACTCCCGGGTGCCCGCAAGACCTGGTATGACCTGCGCGACGGGAAGTTCACAAAGGGCAATGCCGTCGTTGCCAAACGCGAAGCCCTGCTGGACAAGATCGATCGCGTCGAAGCCCTCTTCCACGCACGCAAGAAGAAGCAGTGGGCGGGACTGATCTGCCAGGCCTTCATGAGGCGGCTGCTTGGATGCGCGGCCACGCGGGCGGAGATAGAGGCAGCGCTGTCCGCGTATCTGGGCCTGCGCCTGAAAGGCATCGAAGCAGACCCTGTGCTGGCGGTGGACGTGGACGAGGTCTCCGATGTCGCATTCGTGGCTGACGTGCTCTTGCGCAGGTGCCGAGATGGCAGCACCCCATCACAGGCAGATTGCTGGCAGATCACGGGTACCGCCTACCCGACGGGCCCGCTAGCGTAATCCCAATCGGAGGTCGAGAAGCGATGATTAATCTCACGATCACCAATCAGACTGGATCGCGCGGCACCTCACGTGGAGTTGACGCAGGAATCTGGCTGCGGTTTGGCATGGTGCCCTTGCTAGTCTGCTGCCTCGCCGAGAGCAGCCCGCTAGGGTTACGTGCCGCTTGCGGCCTGCTGGCGCTGGGCTCGCTCACAGGCCTATCGGATTGGTGGATGCTTTTGAGGCAAGGCGAGACTCCTCTGCGCCGCGCCCGCGCGAGCCTGCTCGCGGAGCAGTTACTGGTGAGCGGCCCGCTTGTCTTCCTGGCTGTCCAGCCGATGCGCAGCGCGCGGCTTGCTCTTGCGCTCCTGGCTGCAGGCTGGCTGGTCATCTGGCTGCGGATGCGGCAGGGCGCTGCCCTTCGCGTATGCGCCTCCGGTAGAGTTCAACTCCTGCTGCAGAAGCTCGCGACGGGCATGGGGCTAATGGCGACGGCCGGCATGATCGCCCACCGGAGTGCCTCCACGGCGCTGGCAGCGGCGCTTGTTGCGACGCTGGCTGCAGTACTCCGCTACCTGCTGCTCGGGGTGGGCGGCGCGGCTGCGCCACGGGTTGGAGCCATACCGATAACAGTCGTGCAGCTGCTACTGCACGCTGCACTGGCGCCACTGGCAGTGCTGATGGCATTCTATCTCGTGCTGGCGCACGCGACCAGCCGGGTGCGCCTCTTCGGCCGCGAGAGCGCAGATGCCGTGCATGACGCCCGCACTCCAACGCTGTTCTGCTGCTTGCACGGGCGGTTCCTGCCCTTGATGCCCCATCGGCGCGGCCGCGCGATCGGAGTGTTCGCCGCTGAGAATGTGACTGGGGCGCTGGGCACGCTGGCGGCCCTGCTAATGGGCTATGCGCCGTTCCGCCTGCGGCTGGGAGACCGGCACAGTTCGATGCGCGCGGCACAGGGACTGACCCGATGGCTGGCCGAAGGACACGACGCTGCGCTGCTGGCAGACGGGCCATTCGGGCCCTACGGTGAGGCCAAGCCGCTAGCCATCTCACTGGCGCGGCGCGCTCGCGCGGCCATCGTGCCGGCGGTCTGGGATGCGCGCCCGCGAATCGTGCTCGGTAGGCGATGGGATCGGGCTCTGGTCCCCCTGCCTTTCGGCAGGTCGGTCATCGTATACGGCGAGCCTCTGCTAATCTCGCGCTCGGACAGCCCGGGGGAAGCGGAGGCGGTGCGAGTGCGCTTGACTGCTGCACTGGCGGAGGCAGGGGTACTGGCGGCGCGTCTGCTGGACGGCGAACGCGCTGCTGAACCAAGCGCCGTTGATGCACACCCACTCTTAGCCATCGGTCATCTCGCGCCTGATATCCTGGGGAAGGACGCCCGTCGATGAGAATCTCCTTTTTCTCCGAAGCCTATGGCCCGTTGCCCTTGTCAAATGGCAATGGGACACCTCTGGCGGCCATGTCGGCTTGCCTCTACTCTCAGGCGATTCTATCATATCATATTGGACGATTCTGCGGCGCCTCTGGCGCCGCCTCTTCTCGTGGAGGACTCTGGCGTGGAGGTCTGATGTCGAGAGGCGAGTGTTTCAAGGCGTTGGCGTAACGGCCTATAGGCTGCCAGGCACCGGTCTCAAGCCCGGTTGACCGGCGCAGGCGGTCTCACAGGCCCTTGGCCGCCGCAAACGGTCTCGCAGGCCCTTGACAGGGACATCCGGGGCCATTCTGAGGCTTTTCGCGGATGTATGAGAGGGAGAGAATATGCCGCCGACGAACCGATGAGACACGACACGCAGGAGCTCAACTACGCCGGCATCTGCGCCGCCATCGCCGCCACAGACTACGGGTTCTACGCGGGACACGAATACAAGCCCAAGGCTGACCTGGTCGAGTCGCTCAAGAAAACCTTTGCGCTGTGCGACCAGGGGCACGACTGACGCTCAGCCAGTACCCTCAGCTCGCTTGGAGGGCGCGTGCGGCTGTAACCCGCCGGTGAAGCCACCCTGATGAGGCGATACCAGCGCCTCTGCACTCCAGGTGCCGAGGGGAAATGTCCGCTTCCGAACAGGGAGGGGCCCGTCTAACGCCGAAGTGCAAGATGCACACCTAACACGAGTAAGGAGGCGCCACATGGCCAAGGTTCTGGTGATCTACCATTCCCAGGGCGGCACTACCGAGAAAATGGCAAAGGCGGTCGGCGAAGGCGCTCAGCAGGTAACAGGGACGCAAGTCACAGTAAAGAGGGCGCTGGATGCGGGGGCGGATGACCTGCTGGGCTGTGATGCCATCGCGGTCGGGTCGCCGGACTACTTCAGCTACATGGCTGGAGGCGTGAAGGACTTCTTCGACCGGGCGTTCTATCCCACCCAGGGGAAGGTTACAGGCAAGCCCTGCGCCACGTTTGGAAGTGCAGGGGGGCCTGCCACGGTGGTCCTCGAGTGTCTCGACAGAATGTGTTTCTCTTCGATGAAGTTCAGGAGGATTGCCGACTCGGTGGGCGTTTCAGGTCGCATCACTGAAGAGACTCTCGCCGAGTGCAGAGCGCTGGGTAGGAAGATTGGCGAGGCCGCGGGCAAGTAGCGCAAAGTCCAGAAGTCGTCCGCGGACTGCGGTGAGCCCCAGACCGCAGTCGTCTTCCTTACCAGAAGGGGCGGCATACGCCCGACATGTCTCCTTGCCATTATTGCTCCGACGATGTCATGGCTTCCGCGCTGGTCCGACGGGCGGTTGACAGCGAGAGCGATTTGCAATCCCTGGCAGGAGGCGAGTTCGTCGCTCCGAATGTCTCGCGACGGTCGCCCTTAAGGGAGGCGTGAATATGGAGATGCTCGGGTGGCTCCTGATGGGAAGCGCTATTCTGTTCTGCCTCGCGTCTGCGGAAGAGGTCTGCGGCACGGAGCAGAAGGCGGCGCGTGCTTGGTCCGAGGGGGCGTTTGGCGGCGCCGCCGGGGCACCCACTGACCGCGTGCCGGAGCGGTTTGAGGGCATTGAGAGGCGCCCTCCCTTCTCGTTCACATTCGGCGGTAGGAAGTCGGCGGACGTGCTCGCAGGGATCGAGGCCGACGCCAGGGAGGAGCGGGCGGCGGGTGGGCTGCGAAGGACCCTTGCCTACTCCGACGCCCGGAGCGGGCTTCGGGTCGTGTGCGAGGCGACGATGTTCGACACGTTCCCGGCCTGCGAGTGGGTATTGCGGTTCACAAACGCGGGGACGAAGGACACCCCAATTCTGGAAGATGTGCGTGCGCTGGACCTGAGTGTAACCCGGCCGGCGGACGGGGAGTTTGTGCTGCACCACGCCCACGGCAGCACTGCGGACGCGACCGATTTCCTGCCTATTGACCAGCCGCTGGCCCCGGGGTCGAGCCTGACGCTCTCGCCTGTCGGAGGCAGGTCGTCGAACGGCGTGCTGCCGTTCTTCAACATCGAGTGGCCAGGCGCAGGGCTGGTCGTGGCGGTGGGATGGTCGGGGCAGTGGGAGGCGTCCTTCGTTCGCGATGCCGGGTGCGGCCTCAGCATTTGCGCCGGCATGCAGATGACACACCTGGTGCTTCATCCGGGCGAGTCAATACGTACCCCGAGGATACTACTGGTTCTATGGCAGGGAGCCGACAGGCTGCGCGGACACAACCTTCTGCGGCGCCTGCTGCTCGAGCACTATGTTCCGCGCGCTGGCGGCGGGGTCGCTGTGACGCCGGTGACATGCAACTCCTACTTCCAGTACAACCTCGGCAACGAGGTCACCGAGGAGAACCAACTTGATTTCGTGAGCCATTTGCCAGCCCTCGGCGTTGAGGGCTACTGGCTGGATGCAGGCTGGTTCGAGGGCGGATGGCCCAACGGCGTTGGGAGTTGGGTGCCCCGCGGGGACGCATTTCCGCGCGGCCTCAAGCCGCTCGGAGATGCCGCGCACAGAGGCGGTATGAGATTCATTGTCTGGTTCGAGCCGGAGCGTGTGGCCCCTGGCACGCGGATTGACCGGGAGCATCCGGAATGGGTGATGCGCACGGAAGGCCGCTCAGGGCTATTCAAGTTGGGTGACCCATCGGCCCGAGCATGGCTGGCTGACTGCCTGTCAGGGATTATCAGTGAGAGCGGCATTGACGTCTATCGTAACGACTTCAATATTGATCCGCTGCCCTTCTGGCGCGCTGCCGATGCGCCAGACCGCCAGGGCGTCTCCGAGATACGGTATATCGAGGGCCTCTACGACCTATGGGATGCACTAAGGCGGCGTCATCCCGGCCTCGTGATAGACAACTGCGCGAGCGGGGGCCGACGGATTGACCTTGAGACGGTTTCGCGGAGCGTGGTTCTCTCGCGGAGTGACTCTCCCTGCGTGGGCTACGCGCTGCCAACCTACGACCAGGCCCAGACGGTGGGGCTCAGCCTGTACGTGCCGCTGCATGGCACCCTGTGCTGGGGCTTCGATTCCTACACCTTTCGCAGCGCGATGACGACCGGGCCTGCCCTGTGCGTGGACCCGCGCGCGCCGGGTTTCCACGCTGAGATGGCTGTGAAAGCCGTTTCGGAATGGAAGCGGCTTCGCCACTATTTCCTCGGTGACTGTTATCCTCTGATTGCGGTCACCAATGACGACACGCACTGGTGCGCCTACCAGTTTCACCGCCCGGACCTCGACGAAGGCATGGCCGTCTTCTTCCGCCGTCCGAATAGTCCGTATCCCAAAGCGGATGTCAGCCTGCGCGGGCTGGACGCGAAGGCGCGTTACCTTCTCACCTACGAGGACACGGGGAAGCGCGTCACTTCGGTGGGCAAGGGCGCGGCCCACCTCACGGTTAGCATCCCTCATGCCCCCGGTGTCCGCCTCATCACCTACGCGCGTGTGAAACGGACGCGCCCACCAGCCAGTCGGATGGGCCCGTTGCCTGGTGCCAAGAAGGAGCGATTTGGGCCCGCCACGCCGGCCCCACGACCCGGTGAACAATGCACACGCCCCTAGTCCTGGCGGGGACGTTGGCTGGCCCGGCTACTTCCCATGTAGGGCGGCCACCTCGGCGTCGGTAAGGGCGCGGTTGTAGATGCGCAGTTCACTCATCGAGCCGTTGAAGTAGTCCTGCGCGCCCATGCCGATCTTCAACGGCCTGTCATTTGAGATGTCGAAGTCAGCGCCGTTGAAGGCCGATGAAGTCGCCGCCATGTTTCCGTCAACATGGAGTCTCAGCCTGTTGCCGTCTCTGACCGCGACGAGATGCTTCCAACCGGAGCCGAGTTCGTAGTCATAGGTGACGCTCTTGCCGACTTCCAGTGAGAAGACGTGGCCCGAAGGCAGCGTACCCGCGAAGAGCTTTCCATGGAAGACGGCCATTGATCAGGCGCGCCGATAGGTCACATCCGGCGTCGTGTCCAGCTGCCCAGTAGATGTCCACTTTGAGCCGCCATCGTATCGGTAAACCTGGGCCAGCGGCAGCGTGCCAGCGTAGAGCATTCCGTTATAGACAGCCATGCCCATGACTTCCTTCTCGTCGCCCAGGCGGCCGCAGTCGGCCCACGTTTTCTCGCCGTCATAGCGGAAGACCGTGCCGCTGGGCCATGTTCCGACATACATTCTGCCCTGGTAGAAGGCCATCGAGTAGGTCTGTGTCTCCTGGGCCTGCTGGCCGCAGTCCGCCCACTCGGTGCCGCCCTCGTAACGCCACACGCCCGCGCCCTCGTTACCCGTGCAGTAGAGGCTGCCGTTGAATACGGCGAGTGCCATGGACCGGCGGCCGCCGGGGGTGCCGCAGTAGGTCCATGTATTCTCGCCGTCAAACCGGAAGACGCCGGGGCTGTACATGGGTATGGCGTAGAGCGCGCCGCGGTAAACAGCAAGCGCATACACTTCGTTGGCCTCGCCCAGTCTCCCAGAAGGCACCCACTTCTTGCCGCCATCGTAGCGGTACACCCAACCGCCAGGATTCTGGTTGAGGGAGTCAGGCAGGGCAGAGCCTCGCGCACGGTACCGGGCGGTGCCCGCGTACAATTGGCCCTTGCAGACGGCCAGGGTGAAAACCGAGTTGCTATTGTCCGGGCTTCCGCAGTCCACCCACTCGGTTCCCCCAGCGTAGCGGTAGACATGGCCTGCCTCGTGCTCCTCGGTCTCGAAGGTTCCCGCATACAGGGCACCCTGATGAACGGCCAGAGCACACACGAAGATGTTGTTGCCGGGGCGCCCGCAGTCCGTCCATTGCGAAGCGGTCCTGGCGTTGTCTATGCCGAAGAAGACGTTGCGATAGTTGGGTTGGCTGGAGGTGACCCCGGCGTTGTTCATGATGCTGAGGTTCAATCCTGTGCGGGACTCCGGATCGAACTTGCTCACGATGTCCCCGATAACATCGTCGAGGTCGTCGTCGGTGCGCACCCAGACCGAGATGGAGAAGTCAGAGGAACCCAGGCTAAGGGATCGGCTGGGCGGTACCTCAATGTAGTCATCCCTGCCGTCGAATCCTGCTGCGGCCTCGCGTTGCCCACCACGGCCTGGTCCGGCCAGGTGGGCACCGTGATTCACGCCATGGTTGCCGTTGCCCGAGTAGTCCTTGCAGTCCCCGCCGAGTTTCCAATACCCCACAAGGCCTTTCTCAAGAGCCACCCGTTCGACTCCTTTCGACCGTACTTCGCCCTAGGTTGATAAGCAACCGCAGAGGACGCTCAGAGGTGTCCTGTCGCCATTTGACACGGACGAAGTCTCCCGAAAGCGGTCTCGCGCCTCAATGGCCGGTTCACACAGCACGACGGCTGGCAAAGACGAGGTTGAACGAGTCTCCGAACACTGGGTTCGTTGCCTACCGCCTAGGGATTCGAACCTGCCGCATGTCTGCTAGGTCTTCCGGTCCTCGATGGGCACGTAGTGCAGATCGAGCGGCCCGGTGTAGTTCGCGCGCGGCCGGATCAGGCGGTTCTCGCCCCACTGCTCCAGAATGTGGGCAGTCCAACCCACGACGCGGCTGCAGGCGAACAGCGGTGTGAACAGTTCGCTTGGAATCCCCATCAGGTGATAGACGATCCCGGAGTAGAAGTCCACATTGGGGAGAACCTTGGTGTTCGCAAGCGTTACTCGCTCAACCTCTTTGGTGATCGAGAACCATCGGGTATCGCCGGTGTGCTCGGAAAGCTGCTCTGCGTAGCGGCGCAGCACCGTTGCCCGTGGGTCCTCGGTGCGGTAGACCGCGTGGCCGAAGCCGGGGATCCTCGCCTTTCTCGACAGTGCGTCGAGCACGTAGGACTCAGCCCTGCTCGGCTCGCCGATCTCTTCGAGCATCACCATGACCTGCTCGTTGGCGCCGCCGTGTAGGGGGCCCTTGAGCGCGCCGATAGCGCTGGTGACTGAGGAATACATGTCAGACATGGTCGCGGCAGTGACGCGTGCGGCAAAGGCTGACGCGTTCAGCTCGTGATCCGCGTGCAGGATGAGTGCAGCGTCGAGAACCCGGACCATGTCGGGATCCGGTTCCGCACCATGCAGAGCGTAGAGCAAGTTGTGGGCGATGCTCTTGCCTGACACGGGCGCCAGCGGCTCTAGGCCCGAGCGCAGGCGCTGGTGCGAGGTGACAATCAAGGGAATGCGCTCCGTGAGGCGTTGCGCCTTCCGCAGACAGGCGTCAAGGCGGGTGTTGCCACTGTCAGGATCCCAGTGGCCCATGGACGAAACGGCCGTCCGCAGCACCTCCATCGGCGTGGCGGCCCGCGGGAACATGCGCAGGATCATCACGGTCTCGGTCGGCAGCTCCATGCTGCCGATGAAGCCGCCTAGGAACGCGTCGAACTCCACCTTGCCGGGCAGACGGCCATACCACAGCAGATAGGCGACCTCTTCGAAGGCGCTGCGCTCCGCCAGCTCGATCGCGTCGTAGCCGCGGTACACCAGCCGGCCCTTGTCGCCGTCAACGAAGCAGATCTGAGAGTCACAGGCGATCACGTCTCGGAGGCCTGCCTTCGGGGTGGACTCGGGTCCTGAGTTACTCATCGCTGGGCTCATCGGGTTTTCCCTGTAGGTGCGCCGGGACATAGTAACACGAAATCATGCCAGACGTTAAGGGGCTGAACTGCCCCACCTGTAGAGGGCCGGTCCCAAGCCCGTTCTGCTGGGCCCATACCGGCGCCTATGGGTCCACCATGCCAGTCTCAAGGGCCGTTGACACGGACAACGTACTGGCCATCCGCAGCTCGGGGGGCAAGCAAGCCGCGTACGCCTCGTGCCGTTTGGTCCGGACCAGGCGGTAGGCCAGCCGCGCCGCCTTGTCTTTATCACCCCAACGGTAGTGAAGCACTGCTTCGTTGAATGCCAGGCCGCCCGCGACATCATCCTGGAAGCGCGCCGTTCGCCTGCCCTCGTGGGCATCAAGAACGCGCAGTTCGGGCGCTAGTCGCGCGTACAACCGGGCGAGCCGCAGGGCGTAGCTGGGATCGGCTTCAGAATACGCCCGCAGGCCGAGGATCACGTCGAGGCGCTCCTTGCCCGGATGATTGCGGCGGTTGATTGGGGCGATGACGCCGCTCTTGGTGGTGTGGTTCTCCACTTCCTCGAAGCGCTGCCCCACGAACCGGCGCATCAGCATCGTCAGCTTCGCGGCGGTGAGCTGCCCGGCCTTGATCGGCCGCGCCTTGCGCAGCCAGTACTGGATGAAATCGGCGCCGCCGAAGGGCAGGTGATACTTCAGGTGCCCGATACGCGGGTCCGGCGGGCCTTCATCCATGACGACGATCGAGAAATCGGCAGCCTTGGAGAACGGGTATGACAGGTTGCGGGTAGCCTGATGGTCCGCGGGCGCGGCTTTCTCCCAGGATGGGGTCAGGCCTTCGGGCGGCTGGAACCGGAAGACCTCGACGCGCCTTCCTTTGAGCGCTTCGAGGAGTGTGATTCGAGCGGAGGGATCGTCCAGCAGCTTGTTCATGTCGAACGTGAAGTCCGGCGGGAAAGAGGGTGGGGTCGGATAGGCGTATTCGGGGCCGACCTGGTTGACCGGCACCAGCGTGTCGGCGGTGCTGAACTGGAACTGCACCGGGCAGGTGATGAGATCCAGCACACCCACCGGGGAGTTGTGGATGAAGTTAGCCGCATCGCGGTCGGGGTCGCCGATAGGCCGGGCAGCGCCGCGCAGCCCGTCCACTATGAAGCAGAACACGGGCACCAGAGACGCATCACTGCCCTGGGCATCCTTCTCCCGACAGTGCGCGGCGGCGGCGTTCTTCGCCGCGTACGCGGCATTGTACGCTGTGTTGACGATTGGGACATTGGCCGCGGCGGCCGCGACGGGGAACATCTCGCTCGCCGTCATCAGCGTCATGTACCCGCCCGCGCTGTTGCCCGTAATGGCGAGGTGGGCGCCGTCAACGAACGGCATGGCTCGCGCCGCCTGGATCATCGCCAGGCTCGCGTTGTTGCCCTGGCCGTACAAGGGCGGTGACGCCAGGGGCGTCATCACCGCCCAGCCCTGGGCGAGAAACCGCGCGGCCCCCGCGGGCGACGTTCCGTAGTACACGGACATCACGATCGGCGCGGGTGTCTTCATGTCGGCTGGTATCATGAGCTGCGCCTTCCCGACCGCAGGTTGAGCATCCATGTCGAGGTAAGGTATGTCCACGTCGTACAGGAGAACGGTAATGCTGCGGCCTTCGTTCACGGCGACCGTCTCCTGCTTCTCCGCCACGACCTGGAAGGGCCGGTCAATGCTCGTTGGCGGAGCGGCCGCCTTCATCTCTTCCAGCCACTGTTTCCAGTTATGGCCTGAGGTGGGTACTGTCATCGCGGCAGAATCCTTTTCCGAAGGATGCAGGCAGGGCGCGAAAAGCGTCCCCATGCCCAGCGACAGCGCGATGGCGGCGGTCCATCGCCGCCAGCCTCTGCCTGACACGCATGTTGCCACTGCGACACACCTCCGTGTCAAACGAATGTGGAGATAGCGCAGAACGCGCCCACACACCATCGTGCGTTCATTCTCGGCGGTTGCAGAGGTGATTGCTGCGGACTCTCCGTGCTTCTGCAACTCAGCGTGCGGCGGGGAACTTCCTGACGGCAGCCGCAAGATCGAATTCCACGTAGTTCTCGTGGTGCGCCGGCTTGGCGCCCGTCGCAGCGTTAGCCACCCACATCTTCATGGTGGTCACGTCGTACGCAACTGCGTGCAGATTCCCCGTTGGCACGGCGGCCATCATCTCAATCAATGTCCCCTGGTTTATGTGCCCCCATGCTTTGCTCAGCACGGCGTAGGCCTTCGCGTCGTTCATCGTCCGATAGATCACGTCCTTCAGCTTGCGCCAGCCAGGATCATCCGGCGTGGGCACGTCATCGCCGAAGACCTCGCAGAAGTCCATCGCCGTCCGGAATCCATGCGCCCGGCGCGTCTCGCCGTCGCCCACGCAGTAGTAGTAACTGGATGTGCGGCGAGCCCCCCGTATCATCTTCGTCGCGTCCGCCAGGTTGTCAGTTTTCCGAAGGACGTCCCGGAGGAGAAAGGGCATCGGGATGCCATGCAGCGTCTCGTGCTCGGGGCCGTAGTTTTGACCTATCTCGCTGACTGCAATCTGCTTGGCGCTCATGCCCGACACGCAGCCTATGTACCCCAGCCATCCGACCTCGGCGAAGATATTCCCGTGGTTTGGCCTATACACGATGATCGCGGGGTACTTCTCCATGCCCAGCCCAACCGCGTAGTCCAGGGCGCGGCACTGATACAGATGGTTGTTGTCCACTGCTGAGCCAAAGGCGGCGACAAAACTGCAGTGATACTCTCCCAGGTCGCCCAGGGCGTGGATACGGTGAACTGTCCGCAGATCAACCTTGGCGCCGTCGGCGAGCCCCTGCATCTCCTGCCGGTAATCCTGCGAGATGAAAGGCTCCATGGTAGCGTACGCCGCGTCGAATTCTTTTACCGCCACGCCTATGTCCTTGGCAAAGTCCTGAATGACGCTGGAGTAAAGCGTCCGGATCTCTTGTCTCGCAAGGACTCCGTGAGCGTAGCCCATTTCGTATGGTTTGCCCCAGACGTAGAGTACAGTGATCGCGTCCTCGCCGCGGCCGATGGTTTCACGCAGCCCATTGACCTTCCGCCCCACAGACTGGGCAGCGCCGACAGCCTGACACCCAGCGAGGCCCAGCAACAGCCATACTGCGAGCCATTCCCAGTTCCATCGCGCATGCATGCGTGCCATCTACCTTCCCTCCGACGTCACATCTTCCCAGCCGCCCGCGCCTATCGGTCCTCCAAACTGACGTGCAATACTGCAGATTCGCTCTTGGAGGTCGAGCCACCTTTCGCGCGGGTCAGGGCTGATTGAGACTTACCTGTTCGGCTGACATCCGCCCTTCAAAGCCTGCCGGAGCATTTTCACGGGCGGTTGACAGGCGCGGAGCGCGAGGCGGTGCAGGTGTCGTTCTCGATCAGCGCTCCAACTCAAATCCTCTCTCGGCCGTCATGCCCGAGGTCAAATCAATGGCAGTAACCTTCCACTGGCCGAGCCTGTCGTTGACGGCTGGGAAGAAGCCGATTCTGAGACTCCCATCCTTGGCACAGTAGTAGCCGCTGAACTCATTCAGGTCGCCGCGAGGGTCGGCGATTGACACCTGCACCGGCTGAAGGCCGGGCAGCAGGGCGCCGCTCTGACCGTGGAACGCGACCTCGATGGCGGAAGGCGCGCCAGCCTTCATCTTGGCGGGCGCCGAGACGACGACAGCGGCCAGCGGTTCGGGGTACAGGGCGACGATTGTGCCGCCCAGGTCGCTGAGATCAACTGTGAACTGGTGCGCCCCGCCTGCCACCCCCACCTCAAGTTGCTTGCGCGCCAGCATGTCGTAAGCGTAAAGACGCGGGTAAGCCCGCCGCTTCAGGGACACAGTCACCGTCTGCGGGACGACTTTCCCAAGAACCGCCTTGTACTTGCCCAACCGCTCGTCGTAGGTCCGCTTGTCGTTGATCACGAAGAGATACTTCGCGCGGCCGCGCTCGAGCATGTTGAATAGGACGGTTGGCTGGTCGCAGTCCACCTCCCACGCGACCTTGCCGGCCAAGCGCTGCTTCAGCGCTGCCGCGTAGGATTCCATTATCTTCTGATCGTCCAGAGCCGTAACGCCCTCGACTGTGTGCAGTTCGGCGCTGCCCGGTTCCAGGTGGTCGTCCCATTGGGCGTACGTCGTGTTCTTCGCAATGGCGTTGGCGTTGACCTTATCGCGGTACGTGAAGTCGAAGTCGAACTGGATGACGCCCGGGATCTGCGGGCCGAGGTACTGATCGGCGATCACGGTTCCACCGCGCTTGCGGAAGTCCAATATCTTCTCGTACACCGATTTGGGCAGCACATCGCACTTGGGCAGGACAAGCACGTCGTATCCATCCAGGCCGTATCGCTCAATGGTTTCGTCGAAGAGCACGTCCGCCTGCAAGTGGGCCATCGCCATGACGGAGCAGAAATGGTAGATCTGAATGTTGTAGTAGTGACCCATCAGCGTTGGCGACTTGCCATAGCGCCTGGAGGCCGCAGAACTCAAGACCGCGATGCGCCTGGGACAGATGCGCAGGTTCCGGATCATTGGGCCGTAGGGCCTGAAAACCTTCTCGGCGAGTTCCTTGATTGCGGCGCTGGTGCTGTATGGGGTCTTGAACGTATCCGTGCCGACCGGGTTGCACTCACTGGAGTAGTAGTATCCGACGATGCTGGGGGCTCGCGAGAGATTGATCCAGGTCGTTACCTTTATGCGGCCTGCATCCATGAGCATCCACTCGTCAGTTGGGGCCAGTTGGCCCGGGTAGTTGAGCATCGTTACGGTGCTGATTGGGATCTGCTTCCCGGGCTTGCAGGCAGTCCGCAGAGTCTCAACATACAGCATGAGTTTGGGGTCGGGATTGGTGTAAGTCCAGGTCTCGACGCAGTCCACGCCGTCGAAGAGGCCGTAAAGCGGCACCTGGCGGTAGGGGTCGGTGATTGTGAGGATGTCCGGGCGGTACCGCTTCACCATGGCGGCAACTTGCCTGTTGGCCATCACCAGGCCGTTGCCGCGCTGGTAGATGAACTTGCGGAAGAGGTAGCCCCTGTCGTCGTCTGCGATCACGCCTGGGGCCCCGTATTTCGGAGGCCCGGTTTCCGCCTTCGTGAAGCCAAGCCGTTGCTTCATGAGACGCAGCGCGGCCTGGTTCTCGATGTCCGACATGTCGTCCACGACCTCTGTGTTGAAGAAGGAGGTGCGGATCTGGGGGTAATCCCTGACTGCCTGCATCAAGCGCCGGTTGGCCTCATCGCGCTGCTCGACTACGGCGGGGTGGTATGGGTTGGCGAACTTCACGCGGCGATCGCCGCCCATGTATGTGGCGTCGGGGTCGTTGATCTTGCCAGGATCAACGTCGCTGTCCCGGATGCCGCCATTGAGCCCGATGTTGGCGTCCAGGCCGCGCACGAGGGCTCCGTCAAGGTATCTTCTCATGGACTCCGGGAGTTGGCCGCCCACGAGGCTGCGCCAAGTCGGGCCGCCGCAGGATGTGAAGCCGTGCCTGGGATACCAGTCCAAGTCGCCCCCACCTCCCCACAGCCATACCATCAGCCGTTCCGGGTTGGGGCGCCCGGCGATAGCCACGCGCTCGGTAGCCTCCGCCACCTTGCCGTTCCCATCGGTCAGCACGACCTTGAGGCGATACTCGCCGCTTCTGATACGTGTGGTGGGGACCCTGATGGTTGTCCGAATCGTCTCGCCCACTGCGACGGAACGCAGCCTGGCGGACGCCTTCTCCCAACCGCTGATGCTCGCCGCCAAGATGGCATCGCGGATCGGGGCCGCGCTGGTGTTTCGGCACTCCACAGCGACCACTACGTCCTCGCCGCGGTAGTAGGCGCGGCGGGCGATGTCCACGCTCAACGATGCAGCGGCTGGATCAGAGCGAACTCTGGCCGCGCTGAGCAACGCCAGGATGCACACGAGGGCGCACGCGACCCAGTCGCGCACCGTGCGAGCGAGTAGAGGGTCAGTGTCCGTGCTGTCCATCATCTTGCGAAGCCTTTCCGCGCAGATCGTCGGTGCTGCCTGCAATCTGGCCAGGAGGTTGACTTCGCCCGGCAGCGAGAGCATCCTGCTCGCAGATGCCTGCCTGCTCTTGCTGCTCACCGGCAAGCATCGGGGCGGTGGTGTCGCTGGCGCAAGACGTTGCATGTCGGTCGGGGCGCAGGAAGGTGGCGGCACCAGGGGAAATGGGTTTCGTGGGATTCGGAAGTGATGCTGTGGCATGTGGCCGGTGCGGCGTTTATCCGTGCCCCGGCGGCCCCGCAGCGCACGGTAGGCAATGGGGTCTGGAGGCATCAACATGAGCGATGGCAAGGACCTGGTCCCAGGCAGAATGGGACGGCATGTCAAAGTCGGTGCCAGCGTGCCGAAGGGGGTTGCAGGCTGCAGGCTGCTGCAGGACCTCAGGCTGGGGAACATCATGCTGACTCTCCTGCCCCTGGACAAGCCGGAAGCACTCGCGGTCGCCAACTACTGCCGGGAGAATCACATCTACTTCCTCTTCAGCGAATTGCTGTGGCGCGGAACCTTCGACCTGTGTTGGGCCGCGCGGGAGAAGCTGCCGCGAGAGAGGTTCCACTCGAAGGCCGATCTGGAGGAGATCTTCGCGGCAGGGGGCCGGTATTTTCTCGGGCGGATAGCGGTCGGGGAGATCGGCGGGCTGCTATACGGCCCGAAATCGTACTGGGTGAACCGCGCAGCAGGCGACTGGGAAAGCGTGCCCGCGGCAGAGAGAGTGGATCAGGCGAAGCAACTCTACCTTGACGAGATACGCAAGTATCTGGACTTCGAACGCAGGGAACTGGGGGAGAGCCCGCTTTTCGACGTGGACGCCGGTTGCACGTTCAAATACCACCTGGAGGCGGGCATTGACATCCCTCTCCTGGAGGCTATGCCAGGGGATTGCACCACGCTCACGGCTGCCATCCGCGGCGCAGCCAAGGCATACCGGCCCAAGTTCTGGGGCATTCACATCGCGATGGCCGCCTACGGCGGCGTCGCCGTGGATGCCATGTGGCTCAAGCGTTTCAGGATCAGTCTGTATTCCGCGTTCATGTCCGGCAGCGACTTCGTCTATCCTGAATCCGGCCATTTTACCTACCCCGATCAGGCGGGCAAGGCATACGCGTTCGGCAGCCCGGAGATGAAAGAAACCCGGCGCATCTTGCGCGAGTGCAACCAGTTCGCTCAGATTCACTCGCGGCCCACGGCGGGGCCGCGAGTCACGCTCGGATTCGTCTATGGAAACCTCGATGGGTATCCGGGGCTCTGGAACAAATACGTGTGGGGCCAGTCGAGGAGTGACAAGTGGCTTTTCGGTCCAGCGGAATGGGGATGGGATTACCTGGACGACGTTTACCGCAAGGGGAGGTGGGATGATGAGAACACCCAGGGCGATCTGGATTTCTACGGGCAGCCACCTTATGGGCAGTATGATCTCGTTCCGATCGAAGCGCCGCTCGAAGTGCTGAACACCTACGGTTGCCTCTTCTTCCTCGGCTGGAACACCATGACGGCGGAGATCTACGAGAAACTCAAGGCCTACGTCTCGGCGGGTGGCCATTTGGTCATGAGCGTGCCGCACCTCAGCACCGAGACGGATCGAGGGAAAGGCCTGGCGCTTTACAACAGAGGGGATTTCCGCGACCTCTTCGGAGTGGTCGTGAAGGGCAGAGGGAAGTCTGGCGTTGCGGGGGTCAAGACCTTCAACCGGTCGACCATCCCGTCGTACAAGATGCCGGTCTGGCGCATCCGCACCGACCCGCGCTTCATGGGCTTTCTGGACATGGCGCAGACAGAGGTTCACGGCGCGAGGGTCATCTCGGGCTGGTCGGATTTCTACTTCGAGGATGAGAGGAAACTGCTTCAGAACCCGGTGCTCACGGAGTTCACCCTCGGCAAGGGCACCGCCTTCCTGCTGAACTCCTGGACCTACCTGGGCGACCGCGGCTGGAGCGACTACGTGAGGCAGTTGGTGCGCATCGTCTGCTGCGGTGAGCAGGGCGAGATTCGCGTGATCGCGAGCGACCGCGTCCGCTGCGCCGTATATGACGGCCCAGCGCCCGGGGCGTCGGACTCCTCTCCAGCAGTTAGCACCATCTATCTGCTGAACACCGAATACGATACGCCCCTGTGCGTGCGTCTCTGGATTAGAGGAACGACGTGCCCTCCCATCATGGTCGAGCCGGCCGAGATGAACGTGGTGTATAGCCACCAGGGCATCGTGCTCGCGCCGGATGACCGCGGCGTCGAGATCGAGCGATGGAATGTGAAGCAGGGCGCGCACGCAGTAGGGCTGTTCTGCCGCAGAGACCTGACCGTGCGCGCGTTCAACATCTCGGACAGCAATCAGACAGTCGAGATAAACGGAAGCCGTGTACGCCTGGGTGCCGGGGCGGAGGCATCTCTGCCGCTGGCAAAACGAGCGGATTCGGAGCGCGCGGAGTTCTACGATGGTTATTTCCTGAGCGAGTCGGACGAGCCGCTGGAAATCGGCGGCTTGCCGTACTGATACGGGCGGCGGATGGCATACCAAAGCGTTCTGGACGATGTGAGAAGATGTGTTCGGCTGCAGGTGCCGGAGCGCGTGCCCGTGATGGCCCTGACGGAGGAGTTTGACGTCGGGCAGGCGGGGCTCACGTATGAGGAATACGCCGCGGATGCCGACAATGTAGCCACGGCGCACATCCAGGCCATTGAGGACTTCGACTATGACTGGGCGTGCATCTACATTGACGATTGCATTGAGTTCGAGCCCCTGGGCGTGGAGACGGTGGGAAGGGGCAACATCCCCAGGTCCGCGAGCAGGTTCTTGCCTGCCACCCCCGAGGCGGTGCGCACGCTGAGGATTCCCGATCCGCGCAGGGCCGGGAGGATGCCCATTCTGCTGGAAGCGATCGCAAATGTGCGCGAGCGCGTTGGCGATTCGGCGCTCGTCTGCGGCCGCTCCCCGGCCCCATTCAGCGCCGCCGCGCTGCTGCTCGGCGTTCAGACTGTGATGATGCTGATTTATGACAGCCCTGCTCTACTGCGGGATGCGATGGATTTTCTGATGGATGCGGCGGAGGTCTTCGCGAGAGCGCAAATCCAGGCGGGCGCCCATGCGCTGTGGGTGGGAGACTGCAGCGCTTCATCGCGCTTCATCTCTCCGAGCCATTTCATCGAGTTTGCTGCTGCGCCAGCGGCTGAGCACCTGGCGCGGCTGAAACGGTTGGGAGCGCTGACCATCTACTTCGCAGCGGAGAAGCAGGTACCCCATCTTGAAGCGATGTGCGGGCTGGGCGCCAACATCGTCGGCCTGGGCGAGGACGCGGATCTGGCGGAGTGCAAGGCGGCGGTCGGCGACAGCGCGTGCCTGATGGGGAACCTCGACCCGATCAATGTCCTGCTGAACGGGACTCCCGAGATAGTGGAGGCGGAAGTCCGCCGCATCGTGGGGACGGCGTGCCGGGGCGGCGGCCACCTTTTCAACACCGGCGAGGGCGTGCCCAGGGCGACGCCCGTCGAGAACGTGAGAGCCATGGTTCGCACTTTGAGGGAATCGGGCGGCCTGCTGCGCGGCGGATGTTGACTGTTATCGCAGAGGTCCGGTAAAGCAAGCGAACGCGGCCGCAGCCGAATTGCTAAAGCGCATGTCGTCCCCTGGAGGACATATCCGGTCGCCGGGGAATACCATCTCGAGTTCTGTTGGCAGCAGCGCGGCCTGACCGGAGAATGAGCCGCCGCACCGGCGCATCGCTGCGGAGGTGGGAGCAGTCATGGCAGAAATGGCTTTCAGCGAAGAGGAGAAGGAAGAACTGAGGCGCGACGCCCTGGCCTATGTCATCCCTCACTTTGCCGACAACGCCGAACTGGCCAAGGGCGCCAAGATCTTCACGCGCGGAGATGGCTGCTATCTCTACGACGTGGACGGCAAGCGGTATCTCGATACCTTCGCTTCGCTGCTGACGACGATCTGCGGGCACCGGCGGGCAGAGGTCGCGAAAGCGATAAACGAGCAACTGGCGCGACTTGAGTTCTTCCCCAACTACTCGGACACGTTCACCATCCCCCTGATCATGCTGGCGAGGAAACTGGCCCGAATCATGCCCGGCGACCTGGAGGTGAGTTTCTTCGTGAACAGCGGCTCGGAGGCCAACGAAACGGCGCTGAAGATGGCGCGGCAGTATCATCGCGAGAGAGGCGAACCAGGGCGGTGGAAAGTCATCGCCAGAAGGAACTCATATCACGCCACAACGCTCGGGGGCATATCGGCTACCGGCATCCCGTGGTTCCGCGAGTACTTCGAGCCGCTGCTGCCGGGCTTCCTCTTTGCTCCGGCTGCCGCGTGTCACGCCTGCGAGTTCGGCCTGACGCCGGACGCCTGCGGCATGATGTGTTTCAAGGCGATGGAGAGGCTGGTTCAGTGGGAAGGCCCCGATACGGTCTCGGCGATCATCATGGATCCCATACCAGGATCGAACACGGGCTACCCGCTGCCCCCGCAGGGTTACCTACGGGCTGTGCGTGACCTGTGCGACAGGCACGGCATCATGCTGATATTCGACGAGGTGCAGACCGGTTTCGGCAAGACGGGCAAGTGGTTTGCGTGTGAGCACTGGTCGGTGGTGCCGGACATCATGACCATAGGGAAGGGCTTCACGGGTGGCTATGTCCCCCTCGGAGCCGCGGTAACAACGCAGAAGGTCGCCGAGGTCTTCAGGCGAGGTCCAGGCAGCGAGTTCCGTTCAGGCGCTACCTACGGCGGGCACACGCTGGCCTGCGCTGCGACGCTGGCGAACATCGAGGTGATTGAGAACGAGCGCCTGGTCGAACGGGCGGCCAGCATGGGTGAGTACTTGAGATCGGAATTGGAGAGGCTGCGCCGGCGCTCGATAGTGGGTGATGTGCGGGGCATCGGATTGCTGTGGGCGGTTGAATTGATGACCAAGCCAGAAGCGAAGCAGCGGCTCGACCCCAAACTCGGCGTCGGCAGTTGGATACGCGAGTGGTGCTGGAACAAAGGCATGATACTGCGGAACAACGGAGACATCCTGGTGATCGCCCCGGCCCTCGTGATCAGCAAGGAGCAGGTGGATTTCATGCTCGATCTCATGGGTCAGGCGATAGAGGCGGCGGTGAAGCACTTCGACCTGTGCCTGAGGGAGTGAGGGGAAATGCTGCTTACTGACGCACAGAAGGAGGTGCTGCGCGACAAGGTCTGCGACCTATTATGGGACGTGGGCATGCGCGTGGAGCACGAGAAGATCGAGGCCGACCTGGTGCGGCTGGGGTGCAGCATCAGCCCGACCGGGCGCGTGCGCATCCCGCGCGAGTTGATCGAGGAGTTCGTCGCCTCGCAACTGACAAGCCGCGCGCGGGACGATGACGAGGACCGGTGGCTCAGCAGGTTCGGCATCATTGACTGGGGCAACTTTCTGCTGTGGACCAACAGGCGAGCGGAGGAAGAGGCGAAGATGCGCGAGGGCGTGCGCACCTCCGTCTTCGACTGCGGGCCGACGAAGTATTACGATTACCCCACGGGTAGGGCGCTGCCCGTTGACACGGCTATCTTTACCACCATCAAGAAGTGGGCGCACACGGTGCCGGAGGTCGGATACACCAGCACGTGGTACCGGCAGGATGTGCCCCCCGAGACCGAGCGCGTCGAGTCGCTGGTGCTGGGCCTGAAGTTGACGGACAAGGTTGGGGGCATCGAGGCGATGTGCCCCGCTCACATCAAGTACCTGCAAGCCATCGGGGAGGTCATCACCGGGCGCCCCAATGAGGATGCCTACATCTGCGGCTCGCAGTGTATCATGCCGCCGCTGATCTTCGACCACCGGGCAGCAGAGGAGACCGTCGAGCGCGCAGTGCGCAAGGTTCGACGTTATCATGTTGCCTCCATGATCACCGTCGGAATCAACACCCCGGTAACGCCTGCGGCGGCAATCGTCATCATGGCCGCCGAGATACTTGGCGGCATGATCTGCACGTTCAGCCAGGACCGGGAGGCAGATATCACAGGTCGCATGTTGGCCTCCATCGCAGATATGCGCAACGCGCGGATAACCTACGCGACCCCGGAGTGCTCCATCGTCAACGTCGGGGTCAAGGAACTCTTCCAGGCGCACTTCGGCGGCCACATCCGGGTTGATGGTTTCTTCATCACCACCGCGCGCCGTCCAGGGCTGCAGGCTGTGGCCGAGTGCTGCGCGGGGGCAGCGCGCATTGCGCGCCTGCTGGGCCTGGGCGAGATACCGTATCCAGGCGTAGGCAGCCTCGACAACGGCGGCGTGGGTTCACCCACCCAGGCAGTGCTCGACATCGAGATCAAGAAGAGCGAAATCATGGCGCGCCGCATTGCCGTCGGCGAGGAGGCGATCCCGTGGGCTGAGATCGTTGAGCGCGTGGAGGAGCGGAAGGACTTCCTCTCGAGCGAGCACACGCTGGAAAACTTCCGCGCGCTGTGGACCTCGCCGCTCTTCCGCACGGACGGCCCGCCGGCCAGCGACTGGGCCGGTGACGAGAAGGCGATCCTGGACAAGTGCGACCAGATGTGGCGCGAAAACCTGAAGAGTTACTCACCTCCGGAGTTGTCGGAGGACAAGATCCGGGCCCTCGACCAGATCGTGGCCGAGGCCAGGCGAGAGTTACTGAAGGCATGACCATGCACGAAGATGCGCTTCTGATGCTGGAACTGATGCACACCATCCGCTGCTTCGAGGAGAAGGCGAAGGAACTGTACCGCCAGGGCCTCGTCGTCGGCGCGTTACACCTGTACCTGGGGGAAGAGGCGGTGGCGGTGGGAGTATGCACCGCCCTGCGCCGCGATGATTACATCACCAGCACGCACCGGGGTCACGGCCATTGCATCGCCAAGGGCGGGGACCTGGGGAAGATGCTGGCCGAGTTGCTGGGCAGAGAAGGCGGCTACAGCCGCGGGCGCGGCGGCTCGATGCATCTCTTCGCGCCCAAGATCGGCCTGCTTGGCGGGAATGGGATTGTCGGCGCCGGCATTCCGATCGCAACCGGCGCAGCCTATGCCGCCAAGTACCGCGGGACCGATCAGGTGGTGGTGTGCTTCTTCGGCGACGGCGCGGCCAACCAGGGCACGTTCCACGAGAGCGCCAACATGGCGGCGCTCTGGAGACTGCCGCTCATTCTTCTGTGCGAGAACAACCAATACGCCGCAACGACGCGCGTGTCCGAGAGTCTCTGCGTGCCGGACGTGGCGGTGCGCGCTGCGGCTTACGGGATGCCGGGAGAGGTCGTGGACGGGAACGACGTGCTGGCGGTTCGCGCCGCCGCCGACAGGGCAATCGCCCGCGCGCGAGCCGGCGAGGGGCCCTCTCTCATCGAGTGCAAGACGTTTCGCTACGAAGGCCACTGCATGGTGCTCCACGATCACCGGGTGCGCCCGCCCGGCGAAGAACAGGCCTGGCGGGAGCGCGACCCCGTCACTTGCTTTGAGAAGAGGCTGCTCGAAGCCAACCGCCTCAGCGCCGCCACGCTGGAGCAGATCCGCCAGGCGGCGCGCGACAGGGTGGCCGCGGCTGAGACGTTCGCTCGCAACAGCCCATACCCGGACCCCGAGGCATTCAAGGCCGAACACCCCGGGGGCAACTGGCAATGCGTCAGATAACATACGCCGCAGCGCTCAGCGAAGCGCTGCAAGAGGAGATGGAGCGCGACCCGAACGTGTTTCAAATCGGGGAGGACATCGGCCGCTTCGGCGGCGCGTGGCAGATACAGAAGGGCCAGATGGAGAGGTTCGGCCCGATGCGCGTGCGGGGGACGCCCGTGTCTGAATGCGGGTTCATCGGGATCGCTGTTGGCGCTGCGATCGCCGGCCTGCGCCCGGTGGTGGAGATCATGTACATTGATTTCATCACGACCGGCATGGACCAGGTGATCAACCAGGCGGCTAAACTGGGGCTCATGTCGGGCGGCGCAGTGAAGGTGCCGCTGGTGATCAGAGGCGAGCAGGGCTCCGGTAGCCGCGAGGCGGCGCACCACTCGCAGAGCCTGGAGGCCTGGTTCGTGCACACCCCCGGGTTGAAGGTGGTCGTTCCTTCCACTCCCCACGATGCCAAGGGCCTGCTGAAGGCAGCGATTCGAGATGACGAGCCTGTGATCTTCCTGGAGCACCGATTCCTGTATGATCTCAAGGGAGACGTGCCCGAGGGAGAGTACCTGGTGCCCATTGGCGAAGGCATCATCAGGAGAGAGGGATCGGACATCACGGTCGTCTCCACCTCGTATTTTCTCCAGCGCGTTCTCGCAGCGGCAGACAGCCTGGCCGCCGAGCGCATCAGCGTGGAGGTGATTGATCCGCGCACCCTCATGCCGCTCGACCTGGACCTGATAGTGCGGTCGCTCGCGAAGACGCACAGGCTGCTGGTTGTGCAGGAGGCGACCGCAGTGGGGGGCATGGGCGCAGAGATCGTGCGCCGGGTGGTCGAGCACGCCTTTGACGCTCTGCACGCGCCTCCCCGCGTGATCGGGGGAGCGCACGTGCCGATCCCGTTCAGCCCGCCGCTGGAGGATGTGTGCCTGCCCCAGCAGGATGACATCGCAGCAGCGATCCGCCAGATTGTAGCGGACAAGCGCCTATAAGACAGGCATGAGACGCATCCTGGCGGCGCGGGCGTCTCGCCTGCCTGCGGCTGTGTTTGGCATGATGCGCGTCCATGCTTTCCCCGACTTGCCCCGCCAGCCCAGAGAGCGCGGCGCCGATGCGCTATCAATTCGTCAACGAACCGAAGGATTAGACCATCCTGGCAGGGAGACCGTTGCCTGGTAGTTCGAGTAGTTGCACAGGGGGTTGCGCACCGGTTTGTAGAGCCGCCCTCGCTTCGGGTTGTCGTCTTGGGTGTAAACCCACATCTCGTAAGGATCCCACACCAGTATCTCGTCGCGGCAGTCCCCCGTGATGTCGAGCACGGCGTAGCACATATCAGGGTGTCCGTCCGCGGGCAACTTGATCACGCAGCGGCCCCAGCCATCAAAGAGGCCGCCGTCTTCCACGTTGGCCGAGAGCATGACGTATTCCCCCGCGCGTCCGGTCCAGTTCACGGGCAGGCACATGCTCCCGTGCTGGAAGGGCTCGAAGTCATGATAGACGTTGCCATCGGCGTCGTATAGGTGGATGATGCCCTGGTTGCCCCAGAAGTTCACGGTTACGATCTCCAGGCCTGGCAGGTCGGGACGGAAATCGGCAATCGCCGGGTTCTGCACGTGGCCGAGATAATGGTGCTTGAGGACGTTACCGCGTAGATCAGTTACGAGAAACCCTTCGTCGCTTGCGGCGCACACCAGGCGCGCCTCCCCATGGTGCTCGCTCAACCTAACGACGGCGAGGCCGTCGGCGTGGTCTTTGAGGGAATCATCCAGGCTCCACAGCACCCTCCCGTCGTGATCGAAGAGGGAGTAACCGACCGCAAGTTCGTCCTTGCCGTCGCCGTCCACGTCGCAGGCATAGGGATAGTGGCCGGTATTGCAGGCTGCATCCCACATCCTCTCCAACCTGTCGTTCAGCGCCCAGATGTGATGGTAACGGTCCTTGATGATGATGTCGCTGGCACGGCCCGTCCCGCGCAGGTCGCAGAAAAAGAGGCTGTCGCCCAGAATGCGGGGGAAACGGTTGTAGGGGGCCGGGGTCGCCCTGGGCGTCTCAGGCGTCGGCGTCTTGTATTTCGTCTTTCCGGTCGCGCCGTCGGCGACGATCAGTTCCTGGTTCATGCAGTACACGACCTCGCTGCGCCCGTGGCCGTCGAGGTCGTGAATCTGGAACGCGACATCGTTCGTCAGCATGGCCTTCCAGGGGTCGGGCTGGCCGATCTGCCAGAGTACCTCGCCGTCGAATGTGACCGCGGTCAGACAGGAGAGTTCGCTGTTGCAGTCCTTGGGACCGTGATGAACGACCTGGCCGATGAGAACGTCAATGCGGCCGTCGCCATTGAGGTCGCCGAACCGGACATTGCGCCCGGCGCCGAACCCCTCGGTGCTGATCTTCTTCCAGACGACGGGCTTGGGGTTTGCATCCTGGAGCCTGCGCAACTCGCGTTCCCGGGTCCTCACAGCCGCTTCGATGCTTCTCTTGACTCGAGGCGCAGTCGTTACGGTGACCCGCGAGAAACGCGTTGGGACGTCCGAAGTCAGGCCTATCCCGCCCTGCGAAAACGTGGAGTCTTCAGCCTTCAAGGTGCAAAGGCCCCGGATCGCGGCGCGTAGCGAATCCGCGCGCACGGTCACGCGCGCCGTCAGGTATTCGCCCGGTTTCCATGCGCAGTTGCATTCGGCCAGTATCTTCTCGTAAGGCTGGCGAAAGCCGGTTCCGTGGCGGACCATCTTGAGCACAGCCCTGCGGCCGATCACGCCGAAGAAGTAGTAGCAGCGGTCGTTGCGGTAGCGGAAGACGATGCCGCTCTGCCTGGCGTGCGACTGCGGGGCGAAGCGGACCTGCACGGTGTAATCGGACCAGAGCGGATCGCCCGCAACGAGCATCGGATGCGTGTCTTTGTTCCTGTTCTCGTATGCCTGAACCATGACCGGGCGGCCGCTGTCGCGGCACACGCGCCAGGCCCTTTGCGACCCCGGGCTGGAAGTGAACGTGGAGACGGCCCAGTTGCCTTTGGGGGCACATTCGGGCAGGTAATGATACTCGGCGTGTGCGCCGACGACACCCAGGACGATGCCGGTGCGATACCCGCTGAAATCATCATCAAGGAGCACTGCTGTCCCCGCTTCCTTGCGCAGTCCTGCGGCCAGGCTGGCCGCGCTGCACATTGCGAACGCTGCTATAAAGAGTAGGAAGCCAAACATCGCGGTTTCTCCCAAGTTCCAGAGTCGGCTGAGCATCGTGAGCCCCCGTGGCGCCTGCTGGCTAGTTCCGTGCCTTCTCCAGTCGCACCACCGCAACCCAGTCTTTGTCGCAGTCGCGTGGCGGGGCACCGAGGCTAATCTTGCCCGGGCCTTTCAACTGCGCGCCCTGAACCATGTCCCCACCGTGGCGCGGGTCGTACCAGTGGACGCTGTAGGTTCCGGCCGGAAGGGCAATCCGCAGGCCGCGAGCGCCGGGAGCGTACACCGCATATACTTCGCCGAGCATGGCGAGGCACCAGGCGTCTTCGCCCTCCACCAGCCGGTCGTCAGGCTGCATCTCCCAGAAGGGCAGGTGCTGCTGGAAGAAGTCGAGAGCATAGCGCGTCAGGTCCCACATGTAGTCGCGCGAACGCCAATCCTCGCAGGTGATGTCGCTATTCGGGTAGCCGTATCCGAAGAGCCATTCGCAGCCCGCCCCGCCCGCCATCAGGTTCCCCCAGAGAGCATGACGGCGGACGTCATCATGATTGGGGTCGGCGGCATCGGGCTTCACGCCCGTGTCGGCAGGCCCGATCTCATCCAGGCAGACGAACCACGGGCGGCCCGCTCGCGCAGAGCGAGCGACCCACTTCAATGTCTCGCCATGGGTCTGCTGCATGTGCCCCATCTGGAGCGACGGCCCCTCCAGATGAGCGCAGCCCAGAAGAGGCTCATATACCTTGTCGCGCTGACTGGGAAAAGTGTGCACTACAATTGGGTGGTGGTAGGGATCGAGTTCGCGGATGTAATCGGCGAATGCCCTGCGCTGCTGGTCGGTGTTGGTATTCTCCTCGCCCAGGTTCCAGACGAGCGCGAGATGATGGCCGAAGCGAGCAACCAATTCCCGGTAGTAGAACCTCCGCTGCGGCCCCAGGTCGCCGCCGTCGAGCAACTGGTCGTTCTCCTGCTCCTGGGTAACGACGTGCAGCATGATGCCCTTGCTGTCCATGTGCGAGAAGGCCATGTCCCACTGGTCCAGTTTGCTGCAGTCGAAGCGGAAGCGCTCCTCGCTGGAGGTCCACGGCCAGACATCGTTGCCGTCGCCTTTCACGTTCATCGTGAGGAAGTAAACGCTGTTCATGCCCTTGCCGGCGAGGTAATTGAGGGCGCCGATGATGTTCTTGCCCTTGCCGCCGCGCCAGGTCGGGTCGCCGGGCTGCCAGTCGCGGGTGTGGGGCTCGTAACGGTGGGTCGGAGTCGTCTGGTCGAACTCGAAGTAGGCCAGGAGGTTCTCCGGGCTGTCGGCCCCGCCCTTCACGAAGTACTCCCCCGTCCCCGCGAACTTGAGGTAACGCTTGCCAACATAGCGCAGCATCCCCTTGCGGCGCAAATCACGCCCCGTCTTGTCCGTGCGGCCGACCCTGAAGGAACCGCTGACACCATCAAACGCGGCTGCACTGCCTGCGGCCGGATCTGTCGTCAACGCGACGCCCGGCCCGCTTCGGAACGACGCACGATACGACCACCTGCCCTCGCGGTCCGGAACGAAGTGAACGCGCCACATCCGGCCTGCGTCTGCGCCCGACTCCGCCGCGTTCCCATCGGCCGCGTAGTAGCCCGGCACCCGGTAGCGCGCATCGCCGCACGCGAACGTAACGTCAAGGCTGTAGTCGGCGAACGGGTTGGGCTGCGCGCTCTCCCCCGTCTCCGGCCCCGGGAACGAGAGGGTAACCGCATGCCATTTCTTCAACTCCCCGGCAATCGTGGGTTCACCCGCGCGGTATCCGGCGGCACGCGCGGCAAGTCCCAGCACTCGGTTCAATTTCGACTTCGGGTCGCCCGCCTTCACCGAAGCCCAGTTCCCGTTCGCGCATACAACTGCCAGGCCCAGGCCCGGCATGATAGCCGAGCAGTTTCCCCGCGCACCGAGCGACATCACCGTGTCCGCCGGAGCGTCCGGCCAGGTCCGCACCGCGGGATGCAGCCGCCCCGTGTCGTTGAACCACCAGTTGAACCCGTAGATCCCGCCGCCGTAGGTGTCCTGGTTGGAGTCGCCGCCGTATGACCCGATGCCCAGGTAGTCGTCCGTATCTGCCTCCTGCGTGCGCGGAAGGTCCTTCGGCACCTGCGGCCTCATGTACTCATCGAAGCAGCGGCGGGGCAGAACCTGCCTCTCGCCCCAGCGCCCGCGGTTGAGCCAGAACCAGACGATGCGCGCAAAGTCGCGCACCGAAGCCGACAGCCGCCGGTTCGTCGCTCGCCACTCCAGGCCATCCTGAAGGCCTAGCGCGCCCAGCCGCCTGGAATCGTCAGATAGCTTCTTGGGATCATCTTTGAAGACCTTGTCGAACAGCGTCTTCTCGTACAACTGTATCGCGTAATCGTTGTAGGCCCACGCCGCGCCCGCCGGCTCGGGCCGCGCGTAACCGCTGGTCATGGCGCCGAGGTGGCGGAACGTGATCCCGCGGTCCTTGGGCTTGAGGTCCCAGCCGAAGTCCACGATTGGCTGGTCAACGCTCTTGGCCCGTCCCTCCTTGAGCGCGAAGAAAAGCAGGGTGCTCAACACCGGCTTTGCGGATGAGAACCAGTCGCCACGCTCCGCCTGGTCGCCCCACGTCTTGACGACGTAACCGTCTTTGACGATGCAACCGCGCCCGCCGAGCATTCCGGCTACCTCGTCCAGCAACTCCGGTGCGAGGCCGAGTTGCGCCGGGCTGCGCTGTTCCCATTGCGCCCCCGGGAATACCCGCTTGCAGCCTGCCCTTCCGGTTCTGGGCACAGCAAGGACTAGCGACGCACACAAGGCGATGGCCATCACTGTGCCGGGATCTCTCACCATTCCTCTCCTTCTCGCGGCGCCCTCGCGGCGTTCTCGTTCGACACGCGCGATGTTATCGCCTGTTCTGGCCCGCGCCGGCAGGCCGGGACCATGGCAACGCCGAAACACAGCAGCCGGAGATGCTGTCATGATAAGGACCCTGGTACCGTGCCTCGCCCTGCTCTTTGTCGCTGCTGTGGCTGCGCATTCCGGCCCCCACCTCTCGGGCGACTCATATGGCCCCTTCGCCGGCAAGCCCGATTCCTGGTTCGCCACCGATGAGGGGCGGCGCATCGCCGACAACATCCTGTCATATCAGTTGCCCCACGGCGGCTGGTCCAAGGGAATGGACACCGTCTCCGGCCCGCACCGGCCCGGGCAGCCAAAGAGCATCTACTCGAAGGGCCAGGGCACCTTCGATGACGACGCCACCACCAGCCAGATGTGGTACCTCAGCCGCGCATACAACGCCACGCAGGAGGCGCGCTACCGCGAAGGCTTTCTGCGCGGGGTGGACTACATCCTGAAGGCGCAATACCCATCAGGCGGCTGGCCGCAGGTGTATCCGCTGTCAAGCGATCCGCGCAACTACCGCAACTACGTGACCTTCAACGACGGCGCGATGGCCGATGTCATGGGACTTATCCAGGCGGGTGTGCGCGGCAAGGGCTTCGAGTTCGTGGATGAGGAGCGCCGCAGCAAACTGCGCGCGGCGCTTGAAAAAGGGATTGAGTATATCCTGAAGGCGCAGATCAAGGTTGCCGGGCGGCTCACCGCGTGGTGCCAGCAGCACGACCCGGTGACCTACGAGCCCCGGCCTGGTCGCACCTACGAGCACGTCGCGCTGACTTCGGCGGAGTCGTCGGGAATTCTGACGTTCCTGATGTCAATTCCGCAGAAGCCCCCTGAGGTGCAACGGGCGATCGAGGCTGGGGTCGCATGGCTGCGCGCGGTGAGGATTGACGGCTACCGCGTGGCGAAAGCGAACGGCCTGCAAGCTCTGCTTGTTGATCCCAGTCGGCATGCGTGGGCGCGTTTCTACGAGATCGGCACCAACCGCCCCATCTTCTCCGACCGCGACGGCGTGATCAAATACTCGATCGAGGAGATTGGGGCGGAGCGGCGCAACGGCTACGGTTGGTACACCAACAGCCCCGACGAAGTCTTGCGCCTGATCAGACACGAATAGCCGAATGGCGCCACCCCAGGGACAGATCGTGATTCGGCCCAAGGAGTATCCCCATGCGGTGGTCATCCGGGCTTGAGACCGGTTGCGCCGGGCAAGGGCTTATGAGACCGGCTGTGTCGTTGTCAGCCGCCCGCGAGACCACCTGTCGTGGGCCAGTCGCGGCGCGCCAGCGCCTGCAGGGCTGCCCTACCAGCGGAGAGAACCAAGCAGGCAAGTTCCTGCGGCGAGGTGATTGCAGTGCGTTCTCTCGGAACTGGTTTGGCGCTGGCAGTGGTGGCCGGGCTGGCGTTGGTAATCCCCAGCGCCGAGAGCCCCAAGCCGAAGTGGATCTGGTATCCGGGTGAGCAGAACCAGGCGAACTCGACCGTGTATGCGCGGTGGTCGTTCCGCCTGCCTGCAAAGCCCAAGGCTGCAGTGATCCGGATCACGTGCGATAACAAGTTCGCGCTGTTTGTCAACGGCACCCGGGTCGGCGAGTTCCAGGGCGAGGAGATTGCCTGGACCCGGCTGTTCGAATACCGCGTCACCAAGCGCCTGCGCCCCGGGTTGAATGTCATCGCCGCGCAGGGGCGCAATGTGGAGGGGCCGGCGGGCTTGCTGGTCGAGGGCGAGATCACCTTGCCCGGCAAGCAGATGATTCCCATCGCCAGCGGAGCCGACTGGAAAGTCGCCAACCGCGAGCAACCGGGCTGGCAAACACCGGAGTTCGATGACTCGGCCTGGGCTGCGCCGGTGCTCTTGGGGTCGCCTCCAGTAGCGCCGTGGGGAACGCCGAAGGGCCAGCGGTACCCGCTGCTCGCCTTGGCGTCGCGCTCACAGCGGGCGCTGAAGGTGACCGAAACCAGCGCGATCGGCGTAACCGACGCAACGCTGACGATTACGCCTGATGGCCGCGCGGCTGCCCTCGATGGAAGTGAGAAGGAGCCCGCCAGCGTCGTGCTCGACTTCGCTCGTGAATCGGTGGGCATTCTGCAGGTGCAGTTCCTGCCGGGATCCCGGGGCACCTGTGAACTGGCCTGCGGCGAGTCGCTGGATGAGGCGGCCAAGGGGCCGCTTCAGCAGCCCTTCGAGGTGGAGGTGAAGGGGCTGATGCGCTGGAGCGCCCCTGACCGCCGCGCCTTCCGTTACCTGAAGGTGGCGGCGCGGCCGGGCTCCCACTTGTTGGTTGATGCGGCCTGGCTGGAAGCGCAGGGCTATCCGGTCAAGGACCGCGGCGACTTCCAGTGCAGCGATCCGCTGATGAATCGGATCTGGCAGGTCAGCCGACATACACTCAGGCTCTGCATGCAGCGCTTCTACGAGGACGGGGTCAAGCGCGATCGCGCGCTGTGGATGGGCGACACGCGGGTGGAGGCGCTGGTCAACTACTACGTCTTCGGCGATACCACGCTCATCGCCGACTCGTTGGAGCAACTCGCCGCCATCCAGGGCGAGGGCGGAGCGATCCCGGCGGTCGGCCCCCAGCCGAGCACGCTGCTGCTGCCGGATTACTGTGCGTATTGGATCTCGGGCCTGTGGGACTACTACGCCTACAGCGGCGACCTGAAGACGGTGAAAAAACTGTGGCCCAACCTGCTCAAGCAGATCGAGTGGTTCCGGAAGCAACAGGACGAGCGCGGCCTGCTCCCCAATGCCGAGCGCAAGGGGTGGTGGACATTTATTGACTGGGCCGACCTGGACAAACGGGGCGAGGTGACGGCGCTGAACTGCGTGTGGTATCAGGCGCTGGATGAGGCGGCGCGGCTGGCGCGAGCGCTGGGCGAGCGGCCAAAAGAGCGCGAGTTCGCGCAGATGGCGGCAAAGGTCAAGGAGGCGATCAACGAACGCCTCTGGTCAAAGGAGAGGGGCGCCTACGTGGATTGCCGCGTGGCAGATCAGCAGAGCCAGAAGGTAAGCGAGCAGGCCAATATGTTGGCGGTCTATACCGGCGTGGCCGACCGGGACAAGTGGGAAAGCATTCACCGCTGCCTGTTCGAGTCCGGCCAGCCCGCGGTGCGCACCACCACGCCCTACCTGAACTTCTATGTGGTCAGCGCGCTGCTCAAGATGGGTTATCGCGATCAGGCCGTCAGGCTCATCCGCGACTACTGGGGCGAGATGATCGGGCGCGGCGCCACCAGTTTCTGGGAGACCTTCGATCCCGCGTCACCGCCGGGCAGCACTCCGCCGGCCAGCATGAGCTACTGCCATGGTTGGTCGAGCGGGCCGGGGCGGTTGCTGCCCCAGGCAGTGCTCGTTGGGTGGTCAGCCTACCCCAATGATCTCAACGTGCTCGAGTTTGTAGAGCCACATCTCGGTTCGCTTGCTTGGGTGAGAGCGATCATCCCGACTCGATGGGGCGACATGCGTGTGGCCTGCTGGAATCGCAGCGGGCTCTATCGAGTCGAGGTGACTACGCCGCCTCTGCCAATGCGCTTCAGGCTGCCGGTCAGGGTGCCGGCACCAACAGGCACGTCAGTGTACCTCGACGGCAAGCCGGTCACGACACCGGAACGCGTGGGCGACCTCGCTCAGGTCAGAGTAGGACCAGGCAAGCACGTTGTGGAGGTGCGTAAGTAAAAGCCTGCTTCTGGGCGACCTCGCATTGCCGTCCGCCCAGCGGGCTCGTTGGTTGCAGTCACTTCTCATCGTCTCATTGCCGCGTTTGACGGAAGCCAGTCGGCGAGATAGAATCCGCTCGACCATACGTGGGACTGTCCAGAGGTTGCGATGCCCGGATCAGTGGAGCGGGTTCGTAGGGCCTTTGCCCATCAAGCGCCCGACCGCACACCGCTTTTCGAGATCTTTCAACCGTATCACCCCATTCACTGGCAGATCTGCGGTCGCACGGTCGGCACCGATCAGGCGCTGTGCTGGGATGCCATGGCCGAGGGGATAGCCTGGGCCGAACTGATCGAGGCAGAGGCCCAGGCGGCGTTCCGAATCGCCAGATTCTTCGGCCTGGATATGGTGCGGCTGAACCACGCCACGCAGCGGGATTATGTCCGCCCCAGCAAGATTGGTGACAAGAGGTGGAGCGTGAACGGAGTCGAGTACATCCTCAACGAGCGGACGAGTCTGGTGACGCTGGCGCACCCCGGCGGCGAAGACGCCTATTCTCGACGAATAACAGAGGAGAGCGTGCTGGCGGACATCGAGGCCTGGGACGGGACCGTAGCGCCCCAGCCTGAGCCCGACCCGGTTTACCGACGCGTGCGCGAACTGGCGGAGACCGAGGGTATCGAGTGGGTCTATATGCAGGAGATCGGCGTCGGTGCGGGGGTCGCGTTCTATCCTCCCTTCATGTTGATGTGGATGCTCACCGAACCAGAACTCTACAGGCGTTGGCTGACTATGCGAAAGACCGAGGGCCTGCAGCGCACAAAGGAGGCCATCGCGCAAGGCTACTCTGTGATTGCCATTGGGGGCGATGTCAGCTGCGACAAGGGCCCGTTCATCTCACCGGCCCTGTATCACGAGCATATCCTGCCGGCGATTCGGGAACAGGTAAAGGTGATACACGAAGGGGGCGCCCCGGCAGTGTACACTTCCGACGGCAATCACTGGGCCATCAAGGACGACTTATTCTTCAACTCCGGCATTGACGGATACAAGGAAGTGGACAAGCGCGCAGGCATGACCTTCGAGCGTCTCATTGCGGAGGGCATTGACGAAAGGATTTGCATTATCGGCAACATTGATGCCCGCTACACACTTTGCCAGGGCACCAGCGCGGAAGTGCGCGCGGAAGTATTCTCGTGTCTGAAACTGGGGCAGCGCAGTCCCGGCGGACATATCCTGCACGCCAGCCATTCGGTGCACGAGGACGTAAAGGCGGAGAACTACCTCGCCATGGTGAATGCCTATCGCGAGTACTTCGGTATGCAGCCGCTGGGCAGTTGATGCCCTGTATGATTGTCAGGCGCGGCTGAGACCACCCGATCCAGCCGATACCGGCGCTTCTCGGCCCCGCCCACCATTCCCGTCTCATGGGCGCGTAACCGCCGCATGTGGTCTCACCGGGCTGCGACCAGCACATGTTGGTCCTGAGTTGAACAGGAAAGGCGCTTTAGAGCGCCGAATCAGAAGATTCGACACGACCCCAGGCCATGATCCGGACAAGCCTACACGAGGTGCGAAACTGCGGACTCCTTTCAGAACGCTATTGCGCGTGCTCTTGATGCTGCTGTCCAGCAGTCCAGCAATGTCGAACGGACCAGTCCCAGAGTCTTACCTGCTGCGCGTTGAGCGCGCGCTTCGCTTGTGCAGCGAGGATATACCATCCATGAAGGCGGCGGCAGATGCTGCCGCTGCGCGGCTCAACAAGGGCGGTCGCCTGCTGGCGGGTGGCGACCCTTCCGCGGTTGGCGAACTGTGCGGGCGCGCGGGCGGGCTGATGATGATCAAGGGCATGCGCGACAGCACGCCTCAGAAGGACGATGTGGTTCTGTTCGCTCCCTCGCGGAACGGCGCAGTGCCCCGGAAGGTCCTGGATTCGGGAGCACTGCTGATCGTCTTCGGCAACGAGATTTCGAGCCCGGGGGTCCTCTGTTTCGCCAACCACGCGGACGAGGCGGGCATATCGCCTACGCTGGCCAACGTGATTCCGGCGTGGGTCTTCACTGGGGAACTTGTCGCCGCGCTGACTCGCCTTGGCAGAATGCCGGTTCTGTACGAAAGCATTGGACTCTACGGGGGCGTCCCGCGCATTTACCAGTATGAGCAGAAAGGCATCTTCTGGCATGACAAGCACGAGGTGCCGCCAATAGCGGCCGGAGTGCTTGGTCACCGGTTCATTGATGCCGTTGCCGACATGCTGCGCCGTGTCGAGGCGGAGGAGAGGAAGAACATCAACCGCGCGGCCGGATGGGCAGCAGCGGCCAAGCGTTCAGGCAAGCAACTCTTCATGTACAGCATGGGCCATATCTTCCCCGCGGAGGTCGAAAAGACCGCGATCGGGCAACTGTTCAAGTCGGGGGTCTGGAACTCTGGCTTTTCGTATCTGAAACCACCCGATGACGCCTGCAATGCCGGCGATGTGCTGATTCACATCGGCTACCAGCACCCTCCGACTGAGATGCTGAGACGTGCGCGACACTCGGGCGCGCGGGTCGTTTATGTTGACGTCCTGCGGGATAGAGACTATGTTCACGACCGGGGCGTTATCTGGATAGACCCCATGTGGCCGTGGAGCGACGCATGCGTCGGCATAGAAGGCTACGATGTTCCTGCGCTGGCTTCGTCCGGCATCGTGAACGGCGCAATCGCCTGGGAAATCTACCGCGTGACACAGCGTTCGCTTGTCACCCCCTCTTGACCCCGCCGTCGTGACTCTGCGGAGGCTCGTATTCCGACTTCTGCACCCAGCCGGACGACGTTACGCCGAAGGCTCACGCTGCCGGCCAGAGAGCCATCCGGGCGCCCTCACGAATGGTTCACAGAACATGCGGTCCCTCGTTCGGCGCCGAGGCGGCCTATGACGCGCCCCTTGACGCTGCGCGCTCATCAGTGCCGGATGCTCGAGCCAGAAGATACGGAAATGGGATCGCAATCAGGTCTCCGATGATATAGGTGGCGAATATGCCGGCAGTCAGGAGACCGTAGCCTGGGAATCGGCCTCTGATGAGCAGGGGGATAACGACCCCAACGAACCAGACTGACTTGTAGCAAAGTTGAAGAAGCAGGACCGGCGCAAACTTGAGGGGATCGCGCAAGCCGAGCACAGAGAGGACTGCAAAGGCTACATAAACGCTGCCCGCTATGCCCAGGGCAATGGGCTCGTCCCCCGGCCACCGCAACATTGCCTTCATCGGCTGAGGCATGATCACGATTCCCAGTCCGAACCCGCCCGCTCCCAGAATGGTGTAGAGATACATGAACCTCATCCACCCTCGCCGAATCACAAACGGCTTCGCCATCTTACCTACCTCCTTGCTCCCACGGAGCCGACCGTCAGGCATCGGTCATCCCTATCTTGCCGGGAAAATCCTTCCGGCGTGATTGTACCATGCCTTGAACCTCTTGAGTGCCCTCAATCGGTCGCCTTCGCCGCGCGCAGCGTCCACCCGCCCCGCAGCATCGGGGTTCTCGCCCGCGCCAGGACGCGAAACAGGCGGTTCCCCCAAATGCCGGCAAGCCTCTTGTCTGCCAGTTCGATGCACTCAACCGACGATTCCAGGACGCCTGGGTCGAAGGTGACAGCGACGTCCGCTGCGCCGTCAAGCGGCAGGATGATTGTGCCTGGCATCTCCAGGCGCGGCTCGCATGGGGTCATCAGGCTCAGCACGATGCTGCGCGAGGCGGCCCGAAGCACGAAGTCGTCGCTGACCTCCACGCACGGCCCAGCGTGCCGACGCAGGCGCAAGGTTCGCCGCCACGAGATAATGCCTGCAGCCTCGGGATAGGCGCGGGCGATGTCCAGCGTGAGCTGCGCCGTCGCGTCGTCCACGAGGTAGCGGATATCCCCCGCGCAGAAGCCTTCCCCCGCCTGCTGCTGCACGCCGTTCACGGTTGGCAGGTTGTGGTAGGCTGACTGCATGGTCCAGATTTCGTAACGCTGTGGGCTGAAGGTCTTGGCGGTGTAGGTGCCCACTCCGGCGTCAATGAGGACGGGCTGAGCATCACAGTAAACTATGAACTGCCCCACATCGTTGTGGTTGTGATTCTCCGCGTTGTGGCCACCCTTGGCCGCCAGGTAGAAACCCCGATCCGACCCCTCACGCTCCCGGGCAGCCATCACCTGTATGCCGTCGAGCCACACATCCCGCAGCAGTGGCGCGTCCGCCGGCGTGGCCGCGATCTGCTCATCGCCAAGGAGCGCAGGCAGCACACGAGTAAGCGACCCCCCGGCGGCCTGCGCCTGCGCGCGGGGGAGGCGGTGGTAGGCGAAGGAGCCAAGAGCAGATAAACGCGGGTCGCCGATCCGCAGTCCGTAGGAATAGACTAGGTGCGCGGGTATGCGCACCTGCGGTGCGCAATCAGCGAAGTTGACGAAATAGTCTCCGCTGATATGGGCGCGCATGATATAGCGGCCGATTTCCTGGATGAGCGGCTGGTCGTAGAAGGCAATGCGCCCACGAGAGGCCCCGTGCAGCAGTTCCAGGCAGTCAAAGAGCGAGGCGCCCGCCCGCGTCCAGTACCCGGGGCCTTCGTCGCAGCCGCCGTCGGGCAGGTAGGCGTCGAGGAAGCGATCAAGGATACGCAGTACTTTGGCGATGCCTACAGCGCGGCGGTCACGGGCCGCCTCGAGCAGAAGGAGAGCAATGAGGCAGTTGGAGCTGCACCACGGGTTCCAGTTGTTGAGCCGCCCTCGGTAAGCCAACCCCATCCACGGAAAGTCATCGCGGTCGAGGAAGGGATCGAGGACGCGCCGCGCCACCTCGTATCGTATGCGGGCCGAGACGTGGGCGCTGACGGCGTCTAACTGGTTGCGCAGCAGATAGTGCGTCCAGGCCAGCAGGCCTGCGGTCTCGCCGGCGAATAAGTCAATCGTCGGCTTTCCCGCATCTGGCAGCGGATCGCGGGCGCCATCCCACTGGTTGTGAGCCGGGACAACCCAGGAGGTCTCCTCGCAGATATGCCAAATGCCGTTGATGATGTCGTCAATGAACCGACCCGCTCCCTCGACGCATTCGGCGATTACCAACTCCGCCAGCGCGCTGCGCCGAGCGAAGTAGACCCCCTCAAAACGGGAACGATCGCCGTCGCGGGAGTAGTCCATATAGCGGGTCGCGGGCAGCGCCGGCCATTGCCAACCGGAATACTTCTCGCCGGCTGCGATGCGGGCCTGGCGCAAGTCGGCCGACAGGGCTTGCCATTCTGGGCGAGAGTCGGCAATCGGGAACGGCCGGTAATCCTCCCGAGGAACCAGGATATCGGCGAGTTGCGGAATGCCGAAGCGATCGCTGAACATGTACCGCCGTTTTCGGCTCGAGTTCGCCCTTATCCTCCCAACAGAAGGCGCGTTCTTGGCCCCACATGTCCCCTTGCCGCCCTCCCCCAGACGACGTGACCGGCCCCCCACATCGGCCCGAGAGCGGAGCCAGAAGTGGCCTGCGGCCTGGCTACCTATCAAGCGCCAGAGTGATCCATGCGTTGCGCGGCCAGCGGTAGTCCACGGGGTGCCGATAGTCATCCCAGTGCTCCAGCACCTGCAACAGGGTCCCCGGCCGCGTGGGGACGAGTTCCGCAGTGCGATCCATATTGATCACCTGGCGCGCCGGCCTGCGCGAGAGATCGGCCTTGCTTATAAATCCGCCGGGCGCTGCCAGGTCGCGGAACTCGCGACCCCACGCAGTCGGCTGCAGGTCGCGAGTAACAAGGCCGGTCGGGCTGCCTTCCTCCCAAGCCTGGAAATACCAGACCATCCACCCCGAACACTCTCCCACAGTCCCACGCGCCATTGCCGAGCAGGCGTCTGCCACCTGCTGCGGATCGGGGCTGTCGAATGAGAACTCCTCAAGTACGATCGGCATTCGCTTGCGGGCCAGGCACGAGCGCATCCGCACCGTCGCCGCCCGGACCAGTGTGCCGTAGTCTGTCCCTTTGAACTCCTTCACGCTGTGGTTGTCGTGATGGGTCATGTAGTCCACGAGGTTGCTTTCCTCCGGCTCGGAAAGCCCGATGAAATACTGCGCGGCCCCTTCCCACAGGTCCCCCGGCGGCCGCATGTGGTTCGCGATGGCGACCATGTGGTTCGGGTCGGCGCGGCGGATGGCCTCGATCTGCGGCTTGAAGTAGCGATATGACGCCCATTCGCGAAAATTCTGGTAGTCAAGGACCTTGGCAGGCGGATCGAGATAGCGGTGGGCCTTGAAGTCGTAGGTGTAGTCCACCAGCGCGATATCATCAACCGACGCGTAGTTCGTGCCCCACGCCTTGTTGAGCGCCTCTAGGGACCCGTAGCACGCGACCGCCCAATGCCGCCAATACCACAGGCTCGGCTCGGTGGTCAAACGTCCCCACTGCTGGCCGGGCGGCGTCCAGGTAAGGTTACCATTGGGCAGCGACCACTCGACACAGGGCTCGTAAGCGAAGATCGTCGGGTTATCGCGGAAGCGCGCGCCCACCCGCTCCCAGAACGACCTCAGCACGGCCAGCGCGTCCACCCCCTCGGCCTTCCATGGGCTGCGCCCGAAATACTCACCTCCCTCGTGCCACCACTTGATCCCATTGCCGCCCCATTCGGCGAGCGCGAGCACGACGCGGATGTGGTGCCGGCGGGCAAGCGCCAGGAAATCCGCGACATTGTCCAGGTAGCCCGGCGCGATGCGCGCTGTTTGAGGTCCCTGGGGATCGGGAAGCACCTGGGCGATGGGCAGGAAGACTTTGACGACGTTGATGTGGAGCGCTTCCATGGCGGACAAGACGCGGTCGTAGAGCGCGTGGTCGTAGATTCCGGGGCCGAGCATGTTGAGATACTTGTTATCGTATAGCACGAAGTTGGTGCCCCAGGGCACGAACCGCTGGTGCGAGCGCGTCGTCTCGAAGGTCCAGCGATCCGCCGCCACGCGCACGAACTCGCCGTCTGGTGACGCTTGCCCGGGTGAGGCGGCCGACGTGATGGCCGCGAACACAGCCGTCGCAATCAGGCACCGCACTGCCATCTCATTCGCCTCCACCCGTCTGTTTTCTGTGGCGCTGGTCTCTGTCCTGCTCACTCCAACCTGCAAGGCACCAACATCAATGCCCATGGGATTCCCAGTCGGTGCACCGCTGGATCTCTTCGCGCGGCTGGTGCTTCAAGAAGAACACGGCAGGTATCCCACCCAGCAGAATCGTGTCGCCCATGTGTTCCCGCATCTCTTCCAGTGTCGCGTCCCCTTGCGGCGTGGGTGTTAGGGCCTCTTGCGCCGGTCAACCGGGCTCGAGACCGGGTGGCTTGGCTGCAGGAGATGCGATTCAAGTATCCGGGCCAGGACTGGACGGCGTGGGAGCCGTTCGCGCCTTACAAGTATGTCTCGCGGCCCATTGCCTCCGGTTCCTGCACGATCTACCTGCAGTGCCGCGATGCGGTGGGGAACGAATCGGCCGCTGTCTCGGACTCGATCAACCTTCTGCCCTGAGCGGGCAGGCCTGCTAAGAGCCTGTTTCAAAACGTTGGCTTTCTGTCACCCTGAGCGCCAGCGAAGGGTCTCACAAGACTGCGTCTTGGTCGGCCAGATAGCGCGTGGCAAATGAGATTCTTCGCTTCGCTCAGAATGACAATCGGGGGAGCACGGGTTTTGAAACACGCTCTAAAGGGGCTTCCGGCACTGAAGTGCCGAAGCAATCCCCCGGCATTGGGGCGACCGATGGGATTTGAACCCACAGCCCCCGGATCCACAGTCCGGTGCTCTAACCGTTGAGCTACGGCCGCCGCCATGTGCCATACGTGGTATGGCCGGACAAACGATACCACCTGATGCGGTGCCGTGTCAAGTCTGAGCGGCTCGAAACCGAAGTGCCAGACAGGTGCGCTTGTCGGCTCACAGGGGGACCCGGGCACCGTCCATCGGGCGTGCGTTCGATGCCGGGCTCAGGCAGCAAGGCACGGAAGCAACGAACCGCGTTCATCAGAATCGGAATCCTAGCAGGTTCCAGTGATTGAGGAACCAGATGAATGCCACCGCCGCGAGCGCAACGAGCGAGTAATGCACCCGGCCTGCCAGCCCCCAGTACCTGTGCTTCCAGGCCAGCACCGCGTAACCTACCACGCCCGCGGTCAGGGCTGTCGCAGCGAGCGGCAAGATGAGCAGCGCAATCACCAGGCGCGGCACCCCATAGAGGAACTCTTCCTGCAAGGACGAGAGGGTCAGGATCAGGCCTAACAGGAAGGCGAGGTTCAAGATACTGACCAGCCAGGCCACCATGCGGGCCGACCGCGCACCCCTGCTGCCCTGGGCAGGGGATCTGCGCAACCGCCGGATCACGTATCCGAGCGGAACCGCGGCGCAGACCGAAAGAAAGACCACGACCGAGAATGCTATCAGGCTGAGATGAAAGGCTGCCGTATCATACCAGGGGAGCCTGTCACAAGTCGCGGGGTCGGCGCACAATTGGGTGACGCGGCCCTGGTCGTCTCTGCGAAAGAGGGCGCGGCCGTAGCCATTGGTCTGCTGGAAGAAGAAGGGCTCGACCTCCACCCACTTCTCGCGCAACCCACCCGCCGTCAAAGTGCCGTCGTCGTTCGCCCTCACGGGGACTTCGCTCAAGAGCGCGATCACCTTCTCGATTGTGAGTCGGGAGTAGGTGTTGAACCGGTAGATGCCGGCAACCTGGCCAAGTCGCTCCTTGAGGCCGCGCGGTGCGCGGGGACGCACCACCGTTTTCTTGACTGGATAGTAACGATCGAGGAACTGTCCGATCACGGCGTCGCTGAGTTCTTCGCGCTGGGCATTGCAGGCAAAGAACAGGCCCAGGTTCTGATTCGGCAGCAGATAGAGATGGCAGTAGTAACCCGTGTCGCCCCCGTTGTGCCATATCGCTCGCAGTCCGTTCCTGAAGTCCTCATGGAACCCGTATGCGACACCGGGCAGCCGCGGATCGTATGTGAAGTGTTGTCGGTGCATCTCCCGGGCAGTGGCCTCGCTGAGAATGCGCGAGTCCCGGTAGCGTCCATTCTGGAGGTTGGCGATCATGAAGTGCGCCATGTCGGTCGCGGTAGCGTTGAGGCCCCCCGCCGGCCCGATCTGATAATAGCAGAACGGCACTGGCCGATAGGTGCCCTGATGGTATTCATAGGAGACGGCAATATCCGCCACCAGCGCCGGCGACGGAAGCAGGCTGCTTCGGCGCATGCCCAGAGGTGCCAGGATATTCTCCGCCACATATCGGGTGAACGGCGTACCTGACGCAACCTCCACGAGATAGCCTGCCAGGGCTATGCCGTGGTTGGAGTAGGAATAGGTCTTGCCCGGGGGCCTCACCCTACGCGGCATCTCCTCCGCCAGGTACTTTCCGAGAGGCAGGAGGTCAGACACGCGTCGAGCCTTCACCCCTATTACCCGGTCATCGAACCCTCCGGTATGAGTCAGCAGGTTGGCGACGGTGACGGGTGCGGGGTAGTTGACCTCCAGTTGCCAGCCCTCAAGATACTTGTTGACGTCGTCGTCCAGCCGCAGTTTCCCCCGCTCGACCAGTTGCATCACCGCGGTCGCCGCGAACAACTTGGTGACGGAGCCCATGCGGAATAGCGTCTTGTCCGGGATGACGGGCTTCTTCCGTTCGAGGTCGGCATAGCCATATCCCTTGGTGAAGAAGACCTTTCCGTCTTTTACGAGGATGACAACCGCCCCGGGGATGTGCAGCCTCTTCATCTGCTGGGCAAACAGCCTGTCGAGGAACGCCTCAAGTTCTCTGGGGTCTCGCGGCCCGCGCTGCACAGCCCGCGGCCCTGCATTCCGAGGCGTTTCAGGCGGCCTCGCGTGAATCGAGCAAGATGCTGCAGTGAGCAGCAACGCGAACCCGATGTACGTTCTAAGCCTCACCTGCTTACCAGAACCCGCTCTCATTGACTTCACTGCAATGCGGTTCGCCCGCAACACTGACCCCGAAGCGTTTTCGGTGTGCGCGGGGCGGATTACGCGAGCCCCATGGCCTTCAGGTTGCGGTAACTCATGGCAAGTGACTCAAACGGGTCGCGGCCGTAGCAGTTATCCTGTTCGACCAGGTACCACTCGACTCCGCCGTCAGACGCCGCCTGGAGAATGGCAACCCAGTTGAGATTGCCCTCGCCGACCTCCGCAAAACGCTGCTCGCCGCCGGGCGTGACGGTCATGTCCTTGAGATGCAGCAAGGGCTCCCGCCCCGCGCATTTCCTGACCCACGCTGCGGGGTCGCCGCCGCCTGCCTGAATCCAGTAGGTGTCGAGTTCGGCCTTGAGGTGGCTGGGGTCGGCTTGTTCGTACAGCATTTCAAGCCATGTCCGGTCGCCGTGGCGGGCCAGTTCGTGGCTGTGGTTGTGGTAGGAGAAGTCCATGCCTTCCTGGGCCAGGCGCTGGGCGATTGGCCCCAGTTCATCAATGAAACGCTTGAGCCCGTCCACGCTGCGGTATTCGGCGGGCAGCCCTCCGATGGCGGGATGGCGGCAGCGCCACATATGGTGCTCCTCGATGAGCCCTTCCAGATCTTCCAGAAAGCGGTTCCATCCCATATGGGTCGAGGCAACCGTCAGGCCGAGGTCGCTGACGAGCGTGGCAACCTCCTGGGGATCCACCGGGCCGAACCCGGAGATCTGCACGGCCGTGTAGCCGATCCCGGCGACCTTGGCCAGCGTTTCGGCAACCCCAGCAATGGTCTTGGTGAATTCCCTGAGTGTGTACAGTTGCGCTCCCGCGACTCGCTGAGGCATAGTGCTCTCCCTTTCTTCGGACCCTTGCGCAATCCTGCCGCCAGCCGGGCCCGGCGAAGCCCGCTGTGGGCGCGAGCAGAGGTGAGACCTGGAGCCACCGCGCAGGAAGGAGACGTGCTCCTGCCTAACAGGATGGCCAATATGCGCTGACTTGCCTTGGGCAGGTGTGCGCAATCCGCGGATCTCCGAGAAAGGGAGTAGAGATGGACAAGAAGGTCGTAATTGTGGGTCTCGGCATGGGTAGGCACCATGCGCGATTAGTGAATGAGACGCCCGGGCTGCATCTTTACGGCATCTGTGATATCAATGCCGTCAGGCGAGAGGATGCAAAGCGAGTCTGGCCGCACGTAAAGATGTACTCTCGCTTTGACCGGGTGCTGGCCGACGAGGCGGTACACCTGGTCTCGCTCGTCGTCCCTCACAATCAGCACTGCAAGATGGCGATTCAGGCCATGAGGGCCGGCAAGAACGTCGTTCTGGACAAACCGATGTGCCTCTCCGTGCCGGAAGCGCGGGCGATGTTGCGGGCGCGCGACCAAGCGAAGGTGCTGCTCAGCGTATTTCAGAATCGCCGCTGGGATGACGATTTTCTGACTGTGCAGCGGGCGGTCGAGGCGGGTCTGATCGGCAACATCCTGCATTTTGAATCCAACATCGCCTGGCACGGCCAGTTCGGCGGCTGGCGGACAAAGCGGCGAGCGATGGGCGGCTGGATGTTCGACTGGGGCGCCCATCTCCTCGACCAGCTCTGCCTGCTGGTCAAGTCGAAGCCGAGGAGCGTCTTTGCCGTGCAGCATTGGAACCCGGAGTATCAGCACGAGGTCGAGGATTTCATCCGCGCCCTGATCAGGTTTGAGGACGGCACGTCGGCATGCATCACCGTGAGCGCGATGGGTCGCCTGCCCATGCCGCGGTTCTGCCTCTTCGGGACCGAAGGCATGCTGGTCTATCGCGAGGGCGAGCCTGATCCCTGCCGGATCGGGCGGAAGGTCAACGGCATGGAAGTACGCCTGATGCCTCCGGTCGTGAAGGGGCAATGGCAGTCGTTCTATGGCAATATTTCCGGCGCGCTGGCCCGCAGGGAGAAGCTCATCGTCAGGCCCGACGAACTGCTTCCCAGTCTTGCCATCGCCCACGCCGCCCATCTCTCCGCAGCGAAAGGCAGGGAAGTCAGGATACGGGAGGTCGCGCGGCTCTAGTTAGGGGTCAGGGGTTGGTCTGCAGACAATGTTCAGCGGTCGTTGCACAAATGCGGGGTGAGTCAAGGTACACTTCGGGTGTTCCTGTCCTCGCATTGTGATGCTTCCCAGCGGCCGGCGATTTCCGTGGGTGGACGCGCCCTGCGGCGGCTCAGTGCTGCAACCAGCCGGCGAGCAGCGCTGCGGCGACCAATATAAGGAGCCCGCTGCCGACCCACGCCAGCCGCAAGCCCGTGGCGACAGACCGCCACGATGCTGGGACATATGTCGTTTGGGGATGCGGGCGGGGGACGGGTTCCATCAAGGCCGCAGTCATGGCACCCGTCATCGCGTACGGTGACAGAGCGAGCGGTGGGGTGCCCATCCGCTCCAGTGGCACGGCGTGCCTCGCCGCGCACTGCTGAGCGAAGGCGAGGAAATCCGTCTCGATAATCACGCACTCAATGACTCGGCCCTGGCTGTCGAGACGATGAGCGCAAGGGAGTATGCCGGTGGCCACCCAGTGGCAAACAACGCTTTCGCTGGTCTGCAGGCGACGGGCCACTTCGGCGACCGATAAGGTCTGCTCGGGGAGGGCGGGCTGAAGCATGGTCGCTACTCCTTTTCCCCCGCTTTCGCGACCCGCCAGCGTATTATTATAGCCCCTGCTCCCGCACTGTCAATGGGGATAAGAAAAACCTCAAGAAGGCCCCCAGCGAGCCCTGAGCCGTGCACACGCAAGTTCGCATGGGGGCGCACTCCGAGAGTCTGTCGAGTGCGGCGCTGGGGCTTCCCGCGAGCACCCGCCGCATGCGGTGGGTCAATTGCCGTCCGACACGCCCCAACGGAAGCGCCGGCCCAAGCCGCGAAGCAGCACGGCACACCCCACGTGAACTGCGAATCGCTGAAGGGCCGCATGGCAGGGAGCGGCCTGCCTGATCTTCCTGGGTTTGGGCCGCCTGATACCGGATCCTGGCCGCCTGGTTGGGGACGCAGGCGGCCTCAGGCCCATTCAACCGGCAGGGTTGATCGCGGTCATTAGACTTACCTCTTGCAGTCCATTATAATCTCCAACGATACTGTTGGAACGGAGGCCCGCCGTGCGTTTGATCAGAATCAGTGTCGTCTGCTTCCTGTTGCTGTGCGCCAACCACCTCGCGTGGCCGTTGCCCATCCGCGTGCTCGCTACCGGCGATATGCACGGCTGGCTTGAAGCGCAGCCGGCAGGCAAGCAGCAGTTGGGGGGCGCCGCGGAGATGCTGGCCTGCTGGGAACGAGTGGAGAAGTACTCTCCGAAGCGGTTTTTAGTCGTGGCGTGCGGGGACATTGCTACCGGCCCCGCGCTTTCTACGATCTTCAAGGGCGAGCCAGTCATCGAGGCAATGAACCGCATGGGGTATGATGCCTGCGTGGTGGGCAACCATGAGTTCGATTTCGGCCTGGATAATCTGGCGAAATGGGAACGTTCTGCGAAGTTCCCGTTTCTGGCCGCCAACCTGTCCAAGCCGGACGGCGCGCCGTCCGACATGGTCCTCCCCTACATGCTGTACGACGAGCAAGGGGTAAAGGTGGGCGTGATCGGCCTGGCCACCCAGGGGGTGGAAAGGATCGCGAACACTGCGGGATTGCTGGGCCAACCATACGTAGAAACTCTCCGCAAATGGGTGCCGCAATTGCGCGCCAAAGGGGCCCGGATGGTAGTTGTGGTGGCGCATGCTCCCATGGCGGATCTGGTGGAGTTGGCGAAAGCGGTCGGCGACCTTGACATCCCTCTCATGCTGGGCGGTCACAGCCATGAGTTAGGCCAGATCAAGGTACAGAACACCTGGGTGGTGAACAGCGGTGAGTGGTGGCGAGGCTACAGCCGGATTGACCTTGACTATGACCCCGAGACAGGCAAGGCCATCGTCCTGGCCGCCAAGCAGGTCTGGTTGCAGCAGGCAAATCCCAGGTCCGACAGGCGAGTGGCGCAAGAAATCGCGCGCTGGCACCGTTCCATGCAGGCGGAATTCCGCGTGCCCATGGGCTACACCGCGAGCGGCCTGCAAAGATCAGCAGGTCTCTACAATTTCGTCCTGGATTGCTGGCTGGCGATGGATAGCAGAGCGGATATTGCCCTTTCGAACTATGGCAGTCTCCGCCAGGACATTCCCCCCGGTCCGATCACGAAGGAGACCTTCGTGGGAGTAATGCCGTTTACCAACAGCCTGCTGCGCCTTACCCTGACGGGAGATCAACTTCTCACGTATTTGCCAAAAGATGGCAGCATCGGCATGGCCGGCCTAAGATGGCAAGGCGGAAAGTTCATCGTGGCCAAGACAGGAGAGCAGGTAGATCCACAAGCAACCTACCGCGTGCTCATCAACGACTACATGTACAACACCAACCGCATGCTGCAAGTGGCTGACCCTAAGCCGGAACGGGTCTATGAGGACTGGCGGCAGCCCGTATACGACTGGCTTGCGAGTCATCCCTCGAGCAAAGACAAACCACTCGAGACGCTGGTTGACCTCCGGCCGAGGAATGTTCCGTAGGTCCCTGCGGATGCTCCCGGGAAAGGCGTCGGTTCTCGAGACACCACGCAGCGGTCTCAAGCCGGGTTGACCGGAACGTCTTCTGCCAGCACTGCGGGGTGGATCGTGTGGGCAATCGGAAATATGATCTGGCGCATCGGCGCGCTCCTGGAGATCGAGGACCAGGTCGCGTGGGTGCGTGAGACAGGATTCCGAGGCGTCGGCTTCCATGCGCACGCGGGCGTTCAGGGGCGCTGGAAAGGCATAGACCCGCTGCAGACAGATCCCAGCGACAGAGCCCGCTGGCGCAACGCCCTGGCGAGGTTCGACTGGCGCGAGGTTCATGCACCGTTCTCTGCCGAGATAGCGGCCGCAGGCATTGAATCCGCCCTGCCTGCCCTCATGGAGGTGCTGCAGTTCGCCCATGATGTGGGCGCGTCAGTGGTCACCGTTCACGCTCACACGCCGGATCTTCTCTCCCGGGCGGACGCCGGAGCGATTGAGGCGGCGATGCGCCATCTGAACCGCAAGGCTGTGGCCTGCGGGTTGGTAATCGGTCTTGAAGTGGTGGACGCCTTCGACACGATCAGCGGGTGGTCGCTATCCAACGTCGGGATAACGCTCGATGTGGGCCACTGGCTTATGTCGCGCAGGCAGGGCGGGGTCCGAGAACCGGGGGCGATGGGTGAGGCCATCCGGGGAATAGGGCAGAAACTCGTGCATGTGCACCTGCACGATGTGGTGGGCGAGGAAGACCATATGGAGATCGGCACAGGTGAGGTGAATTTGGGGGAGGTACTTCGTGCCCTGCGTGACATCGCCTATCCGGGAGGCTTGTGCCTGGAGATGAACCCGGACCGCGTATCTCCGGACGGGATCAGGCGCAGCCTGGCGCTCCTTCAATCGCGAATCCTGGACGTGCAGCATCTGTGAGACGGCGACGCTCCGGCACGACTCCAGGCAGGTCCGCTCTTCTTGCTGCACCGCAGACGGGAACAAAGTCGCGCCGCTGCGCAACAAACGCTGTGGAAAGGCCGCTCCGCCAGGACGAATCTGACGGCGCGGGAAAAGGCGAAGATGAAAAACTCCTTGGGTGTCTTGATAGCGCTGCTGCTCACAGCCCATGCTGCTGGCTCGGGAGCCTTTGGAGCCGAGGCGGTGGGCCTCCATGGTTACTGGCCCACTCAGGGCTGGCGGACGTCCGCACCTGAGGCACAAGGGATGGACTCTAAGCTGCTGGCGGAAGCGGTGGACTCTATCATAAAGCAGGACTGCAGACTCCACAGCATGCTCGTGATAAGGAACGGCTACATCGTGGCAGACGCCTATTTCTACCCTTTTGCTCCGGGCCTATCCCACGACGTTGCCTCCGTAACGAAAAGTTTCCTCGCCACACTCGCCGGCATCGCCCTTGACAAGGGCTACATAAAGTCCTTGCGCCAACCGGTGCTCGACTTCTTCCCGGGCAGGACCGTCGCCAACCTCGATGAGCGGAAGAGAGCCATGACCGTGGAAAGCCTCTTGACCATGACATCGGGCCTCAATTGTAGGCCCGATCCGCCTGAGATCACCTTCTGGCAGATGGTGGCAAGCCCCGACTGGGTGCAGTTCATGCTCGATCAGCCGATGTCTGACGAGCCGGGGAGCCGCTTCGTGTACTGCGACAGCGGCGCGCATCTGCTCTCTGCGCTCATCCACAAGGCGACAGGGATGAGCGCCCTGGCTTTTGGCAGGGAGCACCTTTTCGGACCTCTGGGTATCTCCAACGTCGCCTGGCCCTTCGATCCACAGGGGGTGGACAACCACGGGTGGGGCGACATGCGTCTCACTCCCCACGACATGGCCAAACTGGGGTACCTCTACCTGCATGGGGGGCTGTGGGAGGGCAGGCAACTGCTATCCCGCAAATGGATAACCGCGGCAACGAGCAAGCAGGTCTCGGCTGGGCATGACGGCTACGGTTACGGATGGTGGATAGGGCCCTCCGGCTCATATAGAGCGTCAGGCAGGGGCGGACAGCAGATCATCGTCCTGCCGCAGGAGAACATGGTTGTGGTCCTTACCGCCGGAGGCGAATACCCATATGAGAATCTGCTGGGCTCCTTCATCATACCGGCAGCCAAGTCCACACGCCCGCTGCCCGCAAATCCCGAGGCTGTCGCGGGGTTAGAGTCCAGCATCCGTCGGGCAGCGCTTGCGGGGGCCGAGGAACGTCGCCCAATACCTGCGCTCCCGCAGACAGCCCGGAGGGTGTCCGGGCGCACCTATGTATTGGACGCAAATCAGTACGGCGCGCGCGCCTTTTCTTTGACGTTTGAGCAGCCAGATCAGGCGGTGATGAGGCTGTCTCTCTCTGACGTGGGCACGGATGAGACAAGCCGTGGGTTCGAGGTAGCGGTGGGACTGGATAACGTCTTTCGCAGGAGTCCCGGCAGGTTCGGGCTGCCCGCCGCGGCGAAGGGATTCTGGGAGGCGGACAATGTCTTCGTTGTGGACCTCGATGAGATTGGCAACATAAACCATTGGCGATTCACCGCGACGTTCGAAGATGACCGCGCGCGCGTCCTCATGCACAGCGAGACAGGGCTGGCGGATGCAGTGCTGGTCGGCAGGATCAAGAAGCCATAAGCACCGGCCAACCGGCATTGAGACCTGTTGTTGGCACTCAGGGGTGCTGAAACCGCGCTCTCAACTCGATATTCACTCTCCCGCGGACCCGCAAGGGCCGATCCGGACGCATCAGCCCGGTCACGTCGGCAGCACACTGAGATCGAGACGTATTACCGAGAAAACCCGGCCGAGCGTTCACAGCCCGGCAAGGTCGCCCGCCCTCTGGCGGCGAAAAGAAGCGATGGCGAATGCTGATGCAGGACGGGCATAGGCTCTCGGCATTGCCGGAAGATGCCCGGTACTCCATAGATTCCAGCGGGAGGTGTGTATGAATCGCTTCGGTCTGGTGGTGCTGGTTGTTGGCGCACTGATCGCCGCCTGGTGCGGCCCCGTAGGCGGCTGGGAGTTCCCGGGCGTGGCACCGGACACGTCGCGCCAGGCGCTTGCTCCCAGGTGGGCGTTCCAGGTGTGGATGTGGGAGGACGACGTCAACACGGCGGCCGCCGTGTGGGATATGGTGAACGGCTGCGCGAAACACGATCTGCCTCTGCGCGTGATTCTCATAGACAGCCCGTGGGCCACCGCCTACAACAACTTCACGTGGGACGAGCGGCGTTACCCGGAGCCGCAGCGCATGATTGACCAACTGCACGCGCGCGGCATCAAGGTCGTACTCTGGCTGACCTGCATGATCAATCTGCCCAACAGGCAGGCAGACGCATCCGGCAGCGCGGAGGACCTGCACGCCATCGGAAAAGCGAAGGGATACCTTGCGAACGGCGGCGCGACGACGGAGTGGTGGAAAGGCGAGGGCGCGTTCGTTGATTACACGAGCCGCGATGCGGTCGAATGGTGGCACGGGCTGATGGATCGCGTGCTGCTGATGGGAGTTGACGGGTGGAAGGTTGATGGCTCGGCGGAACTTTTTCCGATGACCGGCGGCTATGGCATGGCAGGCCCCATCTCCGTACCCCAATATGTCGAGATGTACTACCGCGACACCTACAATCACCTGGTGCGCCGCAATCCCGAGGGCACGACCATGGTGCGCTCTTGCGACACCGAGGAGACAGGCTACACCGGTCGGATAGCGCCGAAGGACGCCGCGCCGGTTACCTGGTTCGGCGATCAACTCCATACCTGGGATCAAAAGGGCCTCCTGGAGGCGATCACCGACCAGTTCTGCGCGATGAAGTGGGGCTACTCGGTCATGGGCACGGATATCGGCGGCTACTCGCACACGCCCGACGGCGTTATCCCGCGCAATCTCTACATTCGCTGGTTCCAGTGGAGCACGTTCCTTCCGTTCTTCCTCAACGGTGGGCACGACGAGCACCGGCCGTGGAAGTACGACCGGGCTTTTCTCGATCTCTACCGCAAGTTCGCGTGGGCGCACCAGGAACTTGCACCGTATTACTACTCGCAGGTGCACGAGGCGCACGACGGGCGCCTGCGCTTCATGAGAGCCGGGCCCGGCATGTACGAATACACGCTCGGCGACCAGTTCCTCGTCGCCATCATGCACCGGGACGAAACCACACGCCGCGTTGCCTTCCCCGCAGGCGACTGGATTTACTACTTCGACAACACAAAGGTCTATCACGGCCCAAGCGAGGTGCAGATTCCCGTGCCGCTCGAACGCTACCCGGTCTTCATTCGCAGCGGTTCGATCATCCCGCTCGAAGTCGTGAACGGCCGCGCAGGCCACGGCGACGCGTCATCCATCGGCGCGACGACACTTGACATCTATCCGGATACGAAGCGGGACGCGATCTTTCCGCTCTGGGACGAGACGACGGGCGCTACCAATGTCAAGTGCGTGGTTCGGGGAAGCGTCACACGTGTCTCGATTGCGGGCGCGGCGGCGCGCTGCTACGTTATGCGAGTGCTGATGGCAAAGCGTCCGAAGGAAGTGCGCCTGACCGCCGCCGGCAAGGCTGTTCGCCTCATGCGCTTGGACAGCGGACAGTGGGCCGCAGGAAACACGGGCTGGCACTACGATGCCGCCGACCACCGCCTATGGGCGCGCCAGCGCGTCCGGGGAACAGCGCTCATCGAAATACACTCCGGGGCCTGACGCCATAGGCGCTGGTCCGCACGTAACACCAAGCCTGGTAGAAAGGAATCTGACATGCCAGTCATAACATTCGATGGCGGAAAGATGACCAAGGAGCAGAAGGCGGATATCGTGCAGCAATTCACGGAGGCCGCCCACAAGGTGACCGGCATCCGCAAAGATGCCTTCATCGTGATCATTCGCGAAAACGAGCGAGAGAATATCGGTGTAGGCGGAGATCTCCTGGCAGACCGGGTCAAGTAAGCCCGGCATCAGGCGATCTCCGTGCCTTCCTCCTCACCGGGTGTGCGCCTCCAGGCACTTGGACCCATATCCACATCGGAATATGCAGGCCGGTAGTTGACGCGCGCCGAAGCCGAGTACTGACACGCTACGGTAAGGCAGCGACCCATGAACGAGAATCACAAACTGATCGTGCTAGGTCAGGATGGGGCGATTCCTTACATCATTGCCGACGGAATGGCCCATGGCCACTTGCCCAACTTCGCGCACCTCGCACAGATGGGCGTGTTTAGCACGATCCTGCCGCACCCATCAGCGGTTACGCCAGGCAACTGGGCTCACGTTTCCACCGGTGCCCTGCCCTGGACGACCGGCATCAGCGAGTTCGCGCTGCACCGGGTCGGCGACCCCTTCACCGACCGGGTGCATGCATTCGGGCGCGAGGAATGCCAAGCCCAGACTGCTTGGGAGTCTCTTGCTAAGCGGGGCCTCCGGTCTGCAACCATCAGTTATCCTCACGGCCGACCGCGCGCGGGCGACTTCCATGCGGCAATCGGCGGGGATGGAGCGCCGGGTGAGTTCTGCCCGTTCACCACGGTTGCGAGATCACGCGGGCTGTTCACTGACAACCTTGAGCCCCGCGACCCGTATGGGTGGCGAGAGCACGAACGGCTCGTCCTCGATAACACGAACAGCGCTGCCGTCATCATCGGGCCCAAGGTAGCGGGCAAGATTCAGCCGTGGCTGGACCTTTCGGCCACACTTGTTGAGGGTGGATGGGTAAGGTTCACGAAGCGCGATGACGGACAAGTATTGGGCAAGGCTCGCGCAGGTGAGTGGTCGCCTTGGATCGAGTGTACCGGTCGTCATGGAGATGCCGAACTTACGTGTGAGTTCCGCATTCGGCCGCTGGTCGCAGATGCGTCCCGTGGCGGGCTTGCACTTTACGTCAGCGCCCTGCAGGCGAAGGACGCGTTTGCCGATCCGGCCGAACTCTCGGCGTCCCTGCGGCGTGATCTGGGGCCATACGCGGAGCCGCTCAGCATCTCCTCCCTGCTCACGGGCTGGATTGATCCGCAGGGGATGATCGAAGAGTTCCGCGCGCAAGCACTCTGGCACGCCCGCGCGGCACTGCGCCTCACCCGCGACCTCGGCTACGCAGCCGTTTTCGCCAAGTGGCATGCATTTGACAAGTTCTACCACTTCTTCTTCCAGAAGATTGATCCGCAGAGTCCCCTATACTGCCCTGATGAGTTCGAGCACTACGAAGGCATCCACCAGCAGATACTGCAAGTCGCAGACGAGATGGTGGGAGTGGTGCTCGGCGATATGACCTCGGAGACGCTGCTCCTGGTTGTCTCCGACCACGGCCTGATGCCTTCGCGCCGTCACCTGTACCTGAACAACTTCCTGGCCAATAGAGGTTATCTAGCCACGACCGGAGACCCCGACGCGCACGGGCAGATGCAGGTGGACTGGCGCCGAACCCGGGCGGTAGCGCATCCGTTCACCCAGGTCTGGATCAATACCAAGGGCCGGGACCCGGACGGGACCGTCAATCCGGGCGATGAGTACGAATCGGTGCGCGATGAGATCATCGCCGCACTCAGGGACTGGAAGGATCCTGACACAGGCCAGCACATCATGAGCCAGGTCTTCCGTATTGAGGATGGCGCGCCCTACGGCCTGGGCGCACCTGCGGATGGAGACATCAGGTTCTTCTGCTGCCCCGGCTATAGCGTGTTCCGCACTACGGCGGTGACTGCTGACCGGCGCGAGGTCGCGCCGGCCACGGGGCCGTACCTGGGAGACCACGGCTCCTGTCTGCCAACCGCACGTCTGGGGCGAGGAAGCGAGACGGCGATGCTTTTCATGGCCGGGCCGCACGTGCGGCGAGGGTACTGCAGACCCCATCCGATGCGGATCAGCGACATACTGCCAACAGCACTCACATGCCTCGGATGGCCGCTCCCACAAGACAGTGAGGGAGGCGTGGCCATGGACTGCTTGGAGGTATCATGAAGCACGTAAGGTGGTATATCGCGGGGTTGCTGTGCCTGGCCACAATCATCAACTACCTAGACCGGCAGACCTTCAGCATAACCACGCCGATCGTCGGCAACGTGATCAAGCTCTCACTACCGGAGAGAGACGTTGCCGCGGTGAAGGCCCAAGCCGAAAAGAATCTGGCTATGGCGGAGGGCTATGTGGGCCAGAACGCCGCGGATATCCGCGCGCTTGTTGACGCCGAGTACCGGCGCCAACTCATCCTCCTGAGAACCGCAAAAGTCCCTGGCGACCAGGAACTCGCGCAGATGCCCGAACGCGAGCGGACCCGCTACGATATCGTCAAGAAGGCGCTCGACGACCGCGTCAAGGCGCTGATCGCCATCGTCATGATTGCCTTTGAGATCGGCTACATTCTCGGGCCCACGCCTCTGGGCTGGCTGCTCGATCGCCTGGGCACCCGCCGCGGCTATCCCATCACCATGGCGTTGTGGTCGGCCGCTGGCATAATAACCGTCTTCGCTCTGCAGATCGGAAACTCCATTCACCTGCTCTTCCCGGTGACGCTCATCCCGGTGGTGCTTGGCTTTGCATTCTGCCGGTTCATACTGGGCGTCGGCGAAGCCGGGAACTGGCCCGCCGCGATCAAGACGATAGGCGAGTGGTTCCCGACCAGGGAGCGCTCATTTGCCGTAGGAATATTCAACAGCGGCTCGTCTGCGGGCGCGTTCGCGGCGCCGTTCTTCATCAAAGCGATGATAGACGCAGATAAGGGGACATGGCAGCCGCCGTTCATCGTCGCCGGACTGATCGGGTACGTGTGGATCGTTGCGTGGCTGTACTTCTACCACTCGCCCGAGAAGCACCCGAGGCTCCAGAAGGAGGAATACGACTATATAACCTCCGACCGGCTCGCGGACGATCCGGCCAGAGAGCAGGCGAGGTTGCCATGGTATGAGGGGCTGAAGTACAGGCAGGTGCGCGGTGTGCTGCTGTCCAGGTTCTGCGCGGAGAACCTGTGGAAGTTCTCCATGTACTGGCTGCCGCTCTACCTGACCCAGGCAAGAGGAGTGAAGATCAACGACATGTTCATCTTCGTTGCCTTGGCAGCTCTGTCATCCGAGTTGGGCAATCTGCTGGGGGGGTGGCTGTCCAGCCACTTCATCAAGATAGGCTGGACGATAAACAAGGCTCGCAAGGGCATAATGGCTCCCTGCGGAGTGATGATGATCAGCGCGCTGCTCGTGCCGCACGTCCCGATCGCGTGGGCGATGGCGGTCATGTGCCTGATTACGTTCTGCTACCAGGCGTGGTCGGTCAATATGCAGACGATACCCATGGATGTTGTCCCTCGCCGCGTTCTGGGGGCCACCGCAGGGATGGCTCATATCACCGCAGGCCTCGCGGGTCTGGTCACCAACGTCGTCGCGGGTCTGCTGGACTACGGCACGGCGTTCACCTTCCTCGCCTGCGCTGCGGCGCTCGCCGTCTTCTTCCTGTTCGTCGCAATCGGGCGGATTGACCCCGAACAGCGCGCGCAAGCGGCGTCCGCGCACTAGGGACCGGGTGTACACGCTGGCAGCCAATGCCACTGGGCATGCCGCTGATCCTGCAACCACAAAGTGGTGCTCCCAGCAGTCGCATCGTCATGCAGACGGCCACTCCCCCAGGCGGGCTTGTCTGCAACACATGCCCGCAGCCACTTGACAGACCTTCTGCAGTATGGTAGAATGCAGGTAGGAAATGTAGGAAAGGTTCTACCCATGCCAAGACCTCCTAATCAGAGGTACTACGGTTCCACGGTGATCGGCGAGAAGGGCCAGATCGTCATCCCGGCGGGGGCCAGAAAGGCTTTTCACCTTGCCCCCGGCGAGAAGGTCATGGTCTTCGGACACGAGTTCCACGGGGTCATGACCGTGATGCGAGCCGATGTCGTGGCCGAGTATGTCAGCCGAGGTCTCGCTCAGTTCGGCGAACTGGCCAAGGTGCTGAACGAGGACGGCGCAGCGCAAGACGGCGAATCGGAGCGACGCGATGCCGCGCCCTTTGTCGGCGACACCGTGGAGTGAGCCGGCCCAGACAAAATGCCTTGTGTGCTGAGGCCTGAGCGTGTCAGGCGGGATACTTCATGAGCAACACTTCTGATCCGAGCAGCCAACCGAATATCCCTGGCGACCAGGACGTTCAGGACGCCGCCAACCTGCCGGATGATGTACGTGGCTGGCTCACTGCCCTGCTGATGCCCGAGGAGGAGGTTGAGGCCTCTCTCTGCTCCGACCTGCTGCCGGATGGCCGCTACGGCGAGCGTTGGGCGTTTCTGACTCAGGGGCGTTTCTTCGTCGTTTCGCCTCAAGATGGGGGAGCGCCCCAGGTTGACTTGGATATCCCGGCGGGCAAGATCGCGGGCGCGCGGATGCGTGATTTCGTGTCGAGCGGCGTGCTGGAGATCACGACCAGAGAACAGGGCATGGAAGCGGTCCGGTTCACGCGCGGCTTTCGCGCCGAGGCCGCCGACATGTGTTTCGCGCTCCAGCAGGTGGCCCGCCAGAATGAGGCGGTGGAAAACGGGGACAGAGACCACCAGCGCGTGGCCCCTCCTCGCTCCCGGTCGGCCAGCGGACGCTGCCCCAAGTGCGGCCGGGCGATTTCCCGCTGGTCGGAGACCTGCTTCCACTGTTTGCAGCGGGGACGGCTGGTGGCGCGGCTGTTCTCCTATCTCTACCCCTACAAGTGGTGGGCGGTGCTAGGGCTTGCCGGCACCCTGACGCTGACCGGACTGCGCCTGGTGCCGACCTACCTGACGAAGTACTTGATTGACGATGTCATCGGGGCCAGCGACCTGAGCAAACTCCACGTTGTGGTTCTAGTGCTGCTGGTGGTCTATCTGGGGACGGCGGTAATCGGGGCGGCCCGCACCTTCGTGATGCAGCGCCTGGGAAACCACCTGATGTATGACCTGAGGACCCAGGTCTTCAACCATCTTCAGGTGCTCACGCTCAGTTACTACAACCGGCACCAGACGGGCCACATCATGGCGCGGGTAACCAATGACATCACCCGCCTTCAGAGCTTCGTGGCCGAGGGCCTGCAAGATATCATCGTCAACGTGGTGACGGTTTTTCTCATCTGCGGCCTGCTGTTCTACCTTGACTGGCGGCTCGCCCTGTTCGCGTTGGGGCCGATACCATTCATCGCTTCGAGCACCTACTGGTTCGGGCGGCGCATCCACCATCTCTACCACCGCATCTGGCGCCGCACTTCGTGGATCAGCGCCGTGCTGGCCGATACAATCCCGGGCATCCGCGTGGTCAAGTCCTTCGCTCAGGAGCCGCGAGAATCCCGGCGGTTCGAGGCGAGGAGCGCTGACCTGTTCTCCCAGGAACTGCGCGCCACCGGGTTGACCTCGGTCTTCTTCCCCAGCGTCAGTTTTCTGACGTCGTTCGGCTCGATGCTGGTGCTGGGGATCGGCGGCTACTTTGTCGTCATGAACCTGGGCCTGACCCTGGGCGGGCTGATGGCGTTCGTCGGATACATGTGGCAGTTTTACCAGCCGGTTAGCACTCTCGGCGAGATCAACCACCGCCTGCAGCACGCGGCCACTTCGGCGGAGCGAGTGTTCGAGGTCTTGGAGGCGACGCCTGAGGTGCCTGAGGCGCCGGGCGCGATCAGGCTGCCGAGGATTAGCGGCGAGGTGGAGTTCAGGGACGTCCGCTTCGGGTATGAGCCGGGACGTTATGCGATTGACGGGATCAGTTTCCACGTGGAGCCGGGAGAGATGATCGGGCTGGTGGGGCCGAGCGGCGCCGGGAAGAGCACGCTCGTTCATCTCATCTGCCGCTTCTATGATGTGGACTCCGGAGAGATACTGATAGATGGGCATGACATCCGCGACATCTCCCTGCGCAGCCTGAGAGAGCAGATCGGGGTCGTGCTGCAAGAGCCCTTCCTTTTCCACGGCACCGTGGCGTCCAACATCGCTTATGGCAAACCGGAGGCCGCGCCGGAGGAGATCATCGAGGCGGCGCGGACGGCGAACGCGCACGATTTCATCATGGGCCTGCCCGACGGCTATGAGACCATTGTCGGCGAACGAGGCCAGACCCTCTCCGGCGGAGAGCGCCAGCGCATCTCGATCGCCCGCGCGATCCTGCGCGACCCGCGCATCCTGATACTGGACGAGGCCACCGCCTCGGTGGACACCGAGACGGAGGTGCAGATTCAGAAGGCGGTCGAGCGGCTGGTGGAGCATCGAACCACCTTCGCCATCGCGCACCGCCTCTCCACCTTGCGGAAAGCCAACCGCTTGATCGTGCTGGAACAGGGAAAACTGGTGGAGATCGGAACCCATGATGAGTTGCTCGCGAGCGGCGGGCTCTACGGCCGCCTGTGCCACCTGCAGTCGGAACTCTCGAAGATCAGAGTGTGGTAAGGATGACGTCTCAGTCTGGACAAGACAAGAGCCCCCAGACCTCTCCCTACCGGGACGAGATCCTCGCGCCCGAACGCGTCGTGCTCTGGCGCGACGAGTTCCGGCGGCTCTGCCTTCGCGTGGATGGGGAGCGAGAATTCGTGGATCTGCGAGCATTGGCTGCGTTCCCCATTTCGGGGCGGGCCAACCTTGTGAGTTTCCTCGATGAGCACGGACGAGAGGTCGCCCTGGTTCGCGACCATGACCTGCTGGACCCCGAAGGCCGAGCCCTGCTGGAGGAGGAACTGGGCCGCGTTTACTTCGCGCCCAAGATCACCCGCATCTACCGGATCGAAGAGACCTTCGGCTGCTCCCGCTGGGAGGTCGAAACGGATCGCGGGTTCACGATTGTCGAGGTGGCCGACCGGGAGCAGATCAGGATGCTCCCAGAGAACCGGATCTTGATGCAGGATGTTGACGGGAATCGTTTCGAGATCCCCGATACCACGAGGCTGGATTCAAAGAGCCAGGCGTTATTGGACAGTGAGACATAGCCCAGATCGTTTTTTTCCGCTTTTCTCACCAGGAAGCAAGCCGGACGATACTCCGACCAGGCGCCGGCCGCCCGGGCCCGAGGACAGGGCTCGGCCGGGGCGTTGGCGCAGCCGCGTGCTCGCACTGTTGGCCGTGGCGGCCGCGGTTGGGATCTTTTTCGCTCTCTACGCCGTCTGGCAGTCGGTGGTCTATGTATCAACCTCAGAGGCGACGATCGAGGCGGAAACGCTGACAGTAGGCGCACCGGCGGACGCGAAGATTCTCAAGGTGTCCGTGGAGAGCGGGGACCCGGTGCGGCGCGGCCAGGTTCTCGCCCTCCTCGACCGGGAGAGGCTCGCCGCGGCGGCGCAGCAGGCCGAGGCCGATCTGGCGGGCACCGGGGCAGCCTTGGAGCGCGCCGAGACCGATCTCCAGGCAGCGCGGAGCGAGTTGGCCATCGAAAACAAGAAGGCGCGGGCAGCAGTCAAGTCCGCACATGCGTCGGTTGAATTGGCGAAAACCGAGTCCACCAGGCTCGCGGTCAGCGGCCCCGAGCGTGTGCGCCAGGCGCGAGCCCAACTCGACCAGGCGAAGGCCGAACTTGACCTGGCTCAGAGGAACAGACCGGAACTGATCGCCGAGACGCGAGCCGAGGTGGACGAGGCGAAGGCAGTGGCGCAGAGGGCCCGCAATGACCTCGACCGCAAGACCCAACTCCGCGCGCAGGGCTACGTGTCGGAAAGCGAGGTGGAAGCCGCCCGCTCCGAGGTTGACATCGCGAGCGCTCGTCTTGCAGCGGCTGGGGAGCGGCTGAAGCGGGTTGAGAGCGGGAGCCAGGAGGAACTGGTCAAGGCCGCACGGCAGCGGGTGGCGGCAATGGAGGCGGGGCTCGGACAGGCCGGTGCAAGCCGGTATGAGACGGCGAGCTCGAAACAGCAGATCACGCTTCGCGAAGCGGAGATGGACAGGGCGCTGGCCGACCTCGAACGAGCGTCCGGCCTGACCGCCACCGTGAAGATGAAAGAAGAAGATGTCGTGGCAGCGCAGGCGCAGGTGGAGCGAGCGCGCGCTACGCTGGCTGCGGCGCGCAAGGCGCTGGGCGAAGTCGAGGTTCGCAGCCCGGCGGCGGGGGTTGTCGCCGCCAGGCTGGTGCACGAAGGAGAACTTGCTGCACGGGGCAGCCCACTGTTCCTCATCATTGACAGGAGCAAGCCCTACTGGGTGAAGGCCCTCTTCCCCGAGCATCGGGTGGCGCGGATAGAACCAGGCCAGTTGGCCATCGTCTGGGTGACCGCCAATGCCCGCAGTTTTCGCGGGCGCGTGGAGGCAGTCGGGGATGTGGCCGCAAGCCGCAATCCCACATCCTCGGATGCAACCGGGCGGCAGCGGCCGGCGGGAAGCGCGGCGCAGGTGGCGGTCAGGATCAGGTTCGACAGCCAAGGGCTGCACATGATCCCCGGCCTCTCAGCCCAGGTCAGCATCCGCGTCCGCTGACGCGTGCGGCCTATTGAGGGAAGGAGGCCACATCATGAACCGGATGCCGATCATCATCGTGTTGGTGCTTGTCTCTTGCGCGCTCTCCGTCGCATGGGCGCAAACTCGCGAGAAGAAACTGATCGAATACGGCTGGGATGTTCCTCAGCCCTCGTTCGTCGCACAGCACATAGGCGAGATGGAGCAGCGCCCCTTCGACGGTCTGATCATGCGCGTCGGCCACGTCGGCTCCATCTTCGAAAACAGGAAATGGGACGAGGCCGCAGTCGCCGCCGAGTTTGGCGCCCTCGAGCAGATCAAGTGGGCCAGGTTCACCGACAACTTTATCGTCATGTTCGCCGCATCCACCATGGACTGGTTCAGCGACGCCGACTGGGACAACGTACTTCACAACGTCGCCCTCTGCGCCAAGGCCGCGAAAATCGGCCGCTGCAGGGGCCTCTGTTTTGACGCCGAGCCTTACGGCAACAACCCCTGGCGCTGCACCGCGCAAGCCCGCGCGAATGAGAAATCCTTCGAGGAATACCAGGCTATTGTCCGCCGCCGCGGCGCCCAGTTCATCGCGAAAATCCAGGAAACCCTCCCCCACCCCGTCCTGCATACGTTCTTCCTGCTCAGCCTCTTCGGCGAAAAGCCGCGGCCCGACGATAGTTACGCTCTGCTGCCCGCATTCCTCAACGGGATGCTCGACGCCGCAAGGCCCGGCACGATCATCACCGACGGCAACGAGAACTCCTACTACTACGAGAACGAGCAGCAATACCAGAACGCGTGCCGGGGGATACACGGCGCTGCCAGCGGCCCCCTGGTCGCACCCGAGAACCGCGCGAAGTATCGCGCTCGAGTGCAGTGCGCCCAGGCGCTATACGTTGACCATCTTTTCGACATGCGCGACCGCAAGAATGTCTCCGCTTTCATGCCCCCCCGCGAGCGCGCCCGCTGGTTCGAACACAATTGCTACTGGGCACTGACCACCAGCGACCGCTACGTCTGGCTCTACAGCGAGAAGATGAACTGGTGGACCAACCAGAACATCCCGCCCGGCCTCGAACAGGCCGTCGTCTCGGCCCGCGACAAGGCGCTGAAGGGCAAGCCCCTCGGCTTCAACCTCGCCGGCATCATGGCGCGCGCTCGCACGCGCGCATCGGCCGAACTCAAACTCAAGTTGATCAGGCGCTCCGCCCACGTTCCCCGCCTCGGCCCCCAGCGGGCTCCTGCTATTGACGGGCTGATTACAGACCCGGCCTGGCAAAACGCCGCCGCCCTCGAACCCTTCGTTCCGCTATACAGCCTCGCCGCAGATTCCGTCACCGCAAAGACCCTCGCGTGGGTCACCTATGACGACAAGGCGCTCTACGTCGCTGTGCGCTGCGAAGAACCCAACATCGCTGCCCTTCAGATCGTGGGCACCGAGCGCGACAGCCACGTTTGGGATGGCGACAGCGTTGACCTGTTCATCGCCCCTGGCCCCGACCGCCAGCCCTACTACCACATCATCATCAACCCGAAGAACGTGCGCTGGGACGCCATCCACGACAACGCCTGGGACACATCCTGGAACCCGGCCTACAAGAGCGCTGCCCACCGCGGCCCGGATTTCTGGGCAGTCGAGATCGCACTTCCCTGGTCTGCTGTCCGAATGGCAGCCCCAGAGCCCGGCTCCAGGGTCTTCTTCAACCTCTGCCGCCAGCGCGGCCCCGCCTCCGAACTCAGCGCCTGGTCCCAGACCGTGTACGGATTCCTCGAACCCCAGAACTTCGGCACCCTCAGGCTCGATTGACCCGCGAAGCAGCCAACGCGGATGATAGCGGCTGAGTGGGGCCGACCGCGTGCGGTGGGCAGGTCAGACGCGCGCGATGGCGAACACTCAGCCATGCCGAATCGTGGGAGGTGGCGGTGCTGCGTTTCTTCCGTTCACTCACGCTTTCGCTCGCTTTGCTCTGCCCGGCGGCCGCATGGGAGGCTGGCGTCGGGGTCCTCGACTTCCCCCGCGCGGACGCCTTGGCGCCGTGGACCGGCAGTGGCTTCACCGTAACCACCCGCGCGCGGGCAGGGGCGGCCTTGCCCTGGCATGCCGAATCGGGAGAACAGGCGACCGGCAGCCTGCGCTCCCCGACCTTCACCATCACCGGCAGCCGGCTGACCCTGCGCGTGAACGGGTGGGATGGCATCCGCTCCAGCACCGCGGGCCGCAACGAGATTCGCCTGCTCGCCATGCCCGGAGGCACCGTGCTGCGCGGCTCTTCGCCGCCGAACACCGACAACCTGAGCGACCTGGCGTGGTTCGTGGGCGACCTGGTGGGTCGGCAGGTTGCCGTCGAACTGGTGGATGGCTGCGCGGCAGGCGGTTACGCCTGGCTGGGTATCGAGAGCATCCGGCAGGTGACGGTGAAAGGACCGTCGCCGTATAAGATCGTAGGCACAGCCGACGGCACCGCGTTCAACCGCCAGGCGCAATACGTTACCCACCAGGGCATCCCGCTGGCGGCGGCCGAGTCCTACCCGCTGGCGAACGGCAAGCCTCTGCGGTGCGGCTTCCGGGCGAGGATACTATTCTTCCTGACTCACTGTCCCCTGCTCCCCTTGGGCACGGATTGCGGCATCCTGCACATCCGCTACCGGGACGGAGGCAGCCACGTGGTGCCGCTGGTATGCGGGGCCACCACCTGGCCGGACCGGCCTGGGGCCGCGGCGCTGGAGGGGCTGTCGCCGATCCGGATGGCGGGGGCGGGCAGCCGGGCGCTGGCCCGGAGCGTGCACGTGCGCGCTTCCGGCCTGCCGGACCAGGCCCTCCTGGCGCTTGATCCCGGTGCGCAGCCGATCTCCGAGATCAGCCTGACCAGCGCAGACGCCAGCCGTGCCGCAGTAGTAACAGGGGTGACTGCCCTGACGGACGACACCGGCCCCAACCTGGTTCCCTGCCCGGAGGCGGCCCTTCTGGGCCACCCTGAGGGCGGCCCATCAGGGTCGCCCGAACGGGCGGCGGCGCCGATGCCCGCCCTCGTCCGCTGGCTGAATGCGCGTTGCCTCCGCCTGCCCGCCGACATCAGCAGATGGCAGGACGATCTTGCCGCGTTGGCCCACGCGCTGCGGCCGCCGGACGAGGATGATGTGAAGCACCCGCCGGCCGTGCAGGTCCCCCCCGGCTTTACCGGCCCTCGGGTGGAGTTCCGGGGCAATGTCTATGCCCAACTGCTAACCAACATCTACTACGGCACGGTGATGGACATGGCCGGCAAGGTGGACCCAGACGGCACGTTCCACACCTCGTCCAAGGGCGCGCACGACTTCGGCAGCCCGTGGCTGTGGCAGCCCGGCGCGCAGCCGTACTACAATGACGCCTGGTCCCGCGACCAGGGGCGGGTGCTGATGGAACTGGTGGACCTGGGCTACCAGGACAAGGCCGAGGGCTGCCTGGCCTTCACCGACCGCTGCCTCTTCCTGCCCGCCCGACCGGCGGAGATGAGCCCGCGCCACTGGCCGATGGTCATGAACAACCCGAACTCGAGCAACCCGGAAACTGATGGGCACGGCCTGCAGATGCTCTTCCATTATCGGGCCTGGCTCCACGCGGGGCGCAAGCCGGAGTGGGTGAAGGCGCGATGGAAGGCGATTCAGGAGGCCGCGGATTACCTGACCTGGTGCCTGGACCACCCGGAACTGTCCAAGTCCCAGCACGGGCTGATCTTCTCCGCTACGGAGGCGGTGGGCGTGTATATGGAGGGCGGGTTCGGCCTATACTGCGACATCCCGTGCATATTGGGCTTGCGGGGGTACGCAAAGATGGCGCAAACGGCTGGCCGGACAGACCTGGCAGCGCGCTGGCGGCAAGCGGCCGACGGCCTGGCGCAGGCTATCTCCGCCTACTATCCGGCAGAGGATCCCAAGTACGGGCCGGTCTGGGACAGGGAGCGGAGCAGGGCGACGCCGCTATTCTGGGGCACAGGCAATGCCGCCCTCGCGCCGCTGATCATCGGCGCCGACTACCTGGGCTTTGACGCCGCCGACCGAGTCCCGGCCGATTGGCGGGAGCGCACGGCGAACACCTACCGCAGGCAGACTGATGAGTGCCAGCCGGCCTTTGCCTGCTTCAACGGCGGGTTGGGTTACACGCATTGCTTCCTGACCCAGACGGCGCAACTGCTTGACCGGATGGGTGATGCCGCCCAGATGCTCCGCTGGCTGGCGCTGGTGACCTATGACCCGCGGGTGAGGCCGTTCATCGTGCCCGAAGTCGGCTACGTTTCGGCGGACGGCCGGCAATGGGGGCGCCGCGGGGACCAGGGCAACGGGGTCCAGGAGGGCGAGGCAATCAAGTGCCTGCGGCTGGTGCTGGGGATTGACGATCTGATCCCCGAGCGCACCACGCTCATCCCCCGGCTGCCGGAGGGGTGGACGCTGGCCCGCGCCCAGGGCTATCCGGTGGTTACCGTGGCGGCAGGGCGGACGGTTACCCGGCGGCTGGACTACACCTACCAGCGGCTGGGAGCAGGCCGGTTCTCACTGCAGGCGGCGTTTGACCGCCCGGTGGCCCGGCTGCGGGTGCGCGTCGGGCCGTTCCCGCGGGCGTGCAAGAGCGTAACCGTCGCCGTGAACGGGCGGCCGGTGGCCGGGGAGTTGCGGGACTCGGGCGACGGCCGCTGGGCGTGGGTAGAGGTCGGGGAGAACGTGCGCGCGCTGAACGTCACAGCCGAGGGACGGTAACAAGCAGCGCCGCCCCAGAAGGCGTCGTCACCCCGCAGTTGGCCGGAACCGCAGTCCCCGGAGTGGCCGCCCCTCAAGGTCAGTAAACCGCATGAAGAGACCCCACATGCCGGCGCGATTGTAGATCTTCACCTCGATGCGCGATTTGCCCGCGGGCAGCGTTATCGGAACCACGTCCTTGTCATACTCGATGCCACGGGGACCCTCGAACCGGTATATTGCTTTGCCGTTCAGACGGACCAACGCGTCATCATCCGAACAGATGCGCATCTGTATCGTCTGCTCCTTGGGACTTGTTACGTCGCAGAATGCGTAGTCGAGGCAATGCTCGACGCCTTTCTGGTCGCCGTAGATCTCCGTCAGCCCCAGAACGCCGCAGGTCGTTTCGCGCACGCGCCAGCGGGCGGAACCGAACTTCACTCGATATACCGCGTTGAGGTCAATCGCCTGGTCCGGGGGAAAGACCGCGTCAAGCCTCTTACCCCCCGCATCCTCGAAGGGGCCGGTTACATACCAGGCAGGCACCACGCCCGGCACCCGCCGAGGTTCTTTCCAGTACCCCTCGGGCTGGATGCGCTTTCGCTTCATCGCCTCGGTCTCGGGGCGGACATCGAGGCCGCCTGTGGCAAGTATCTCCTCGTCAGCCTTCTTCACAACGGATTTCAGATTGGGAAGGTCCGCCCATCCCGGGAGGCTGCCAGCGTGGCAGAGAAATGAGATGAGCCCACATGCTCCTTCACGTACGAAATCCTCCAGTTGCTCTCGCAGTTGCTCGCCCGTGGGCACACCCTGGCCCGTCCCGGCGGCGGAGCCGTCAAATGTCTGGTAAACGCCCACAAACGCGATACCCGGAACGCGCCTCCGGGCTGTGGTCAGCATGTGTTGGACTTCTTCGCTGGTGCGCTCGCGGTCGTATCCCTTTGTACTCACCGGATACCAGTAGATCAGCATGATGTCGCACACGCCCGGCGCGAGGTTGATGACAGAGCCCGCATCGCCGAACCCGGCGCACACGGGATGGCGGCCACCGGGGTCGGCCTTCTGAACCGTCCCGTATAACGCGCGAAGCGCCGACGCTGCATCGCCGGGGCTGTCATCGAGCACGTAATAGCCAAAAAGGTTCGGCGAACTCTTGACCCGCTCGACTTCGGCAGCGCAGCCCTCCGGCCAGAAAAGGATGACCCCTTCGCGGTGAGCCGCGGCCCTGGTCCCATCGCACCCTCGCTGACAGTTCACAAGTCCCGCTTCCGTCATCTTCTCGTATCGTATGATCTCATCGTCTATCTGGACGACGTGCGACTCCTGGTCACGTAGTTTCTGGCTGAAGAAGAGTGGTATGGTTGTCTGGTCCGGCGTGATTGGGTCGCGGAGCCTGACGCCATGGTAGAGGAACTGGGTCAAGTGGTACATGACCTTGATCCCGTTCTCGCGACAGAATGCGCCTTCAGGCGTCTTCAGGTTCAGTTCCACCTCGCCGCCAAGAACGACATTCATCCCCACGTCGCGAATATTCCGGAGATCCTCCATTCTGTCCGGCCCGGCAGTGTAAGTGCCAAGGATGGGTTTCCCGTCAACGTTCCAGCGCGTCTCGTGCAGCCTCATCATGTGGCTCCTACCGGCAGTTGAACTGTCCCGTTTGCCTGTCTGACCGGGCTCCTGAATCGCCGTATCCCCTTGCGCGATCAGGAGGATGGGCAAAAGGAACATGCCAGGCATTCGCGACAGCATCGTGCTGCCTCCTCAGGCGTTCGTACTCCACATCAGTGGCACGGGCGGCGTCCGGACCTGCAGTTCCTTATCCCGAGCCAGGATTCCTTCCATCCGGCCGAATCTCGTCGGATTGCGCCTTCTGCGGTTCTCAGGGAAAGAACTGGTATGTCGGACGACCCGTGATGGCCCCGTATGCTCCCCATACTGCCGGGGACACGTTGTCGCCCACGATCACGCCCAGGACAAACGGGATCAACCGCCGGTAGAGCGAAAGCCCCCCGTAGCGCAGCACGACCAGTTTCATCAGCCAGCCCACCAGAAACGGTACCCAAATGAACCTGGCGGCGGGCGTGCCCGCGATCAGATAACCAACCGGATGGAGAGGGAACCAGGGCAGGGTTGTGCGCAGTTTCACCAGCAGCAGAATAAAGCCCGTGCCCACCCCCATGCCCTGCAGCATCATCCAGTCGGGGCCCATTTTCTGGTCATGCCACAACTTCATGAAGGAGAAAGTCTGCCACCCCAGCCGCGGGTAGTAGTTGCGGATATTGCCCGTCGCGGCGCCGTAGCGGTAGTAGATATCCAACTGGGCCCACCAGTCAGCCGCCAGCCCGATCACCGCTCCCGCCAGCACTGCCAGCAGAATGTGCCGCGGCGGCATCGCCGCCGCCTGGCCCAGTTTCATCGCGTTCAGTTGTTGGGGCGCCGGATTGTCCAGATAGTACTGGTCTATCGGAAACAAATACCCCAGGGCGGTGATCTCGCGAATGGGAACGTTGCGGGTTCCCACCGCGAACATCACGGTCTCGCCTGCGCCGTTCTCCGGGATGAACGGATACCCGCAGCCTGTCTCCGCCACCACCCGCGACAGTACCATCGAGTAGATGAGCATCAGTCCCAGAACCGGAACCGCCAGATGCAGCGTCAGCCCCATATGCGCCATGAACCACACCAGGAAGCCGCACGCGGCCAGCGCCCCCAACACGGCTGACCGGTAAGAAAGCATCTCGTCCTCGTCCCGGTCCCATCCCCGCAGGGCGCGGCGTAACGCCTCGGCCAGGCGGTGCCTGCCCATCCACACCACCACCAGGGCCAGCCCGATAAAAGCCCCGATCCCCTGCTCGTCCATCAAAGGGTACCTGGCGCGCCCCATCGGGGCTCCCGGCTCGCGCCACCCGTAGAGTGTGAACGCTATCTCCGCTGACTTGGCCAGCAGGTAGAATAACCAGATGCTCAAGGAGACCTCGAGGTTCAGAAGGTAGGCGATGCCGATCATGAAGGGATAGAAAGCGAAGTAAACGCCTCCCATCTGCGACCAGGGCCACACCTTCTTCAGGTGCTCCTGGGACATGCCGCGCAGCGGGATCTCGGGCAGAGCCGGATAGTAGAAACTGAGCCCGTTTATGAACTGAACCAAGGCGACCAGCCCGAAGCCCAACCAGAAAAGCCGGTTCCCCTTCAGCGCGTCACCTGCGCGCTCGGTGATCGCCAGCGGAACATAGGCCAGCGGGAAAGCCAGGCGCTCGTGCTGAAGCCACTGCTTCCTGACCAGCACCTGCAGGCACAGGATCGCAAAGATGAGGGCGAATATGAAGCACGACCACCAAAGGACGGGCCCCGCCCATTCCCTCAAGATCGGCAGCGACCATGCGGACTGGCCCCCCGTGTGGAAGCCCGCGATCACCTGCGGGTCATGGATGATGAGGTGCTTCGGCGCATAGGGAAGAAAGCGTTCGAGGCCCAGCGTGTCGCGGTAATGCTGGATGGACGCGATGGCAGGCACGAGGAAGGCCAGCATACCCACGCCGTTGATGGCCGCCCCCATGACTACCATGGTGTAGATGATCAGAAGCTCGCGCTGGTCCAGCGCCAGCCGCGGCCGTAGCGCGCGCAGGGCGAGGTTCACGATGATCAGGCAGAACAGCACGAACAACGGCCCGCGCATCAGGGCGGTCTGGCTCCAGATGTCGGCCAGCGCGATGTTATAGACGTAGAAGCCCCAGTAGCCGGTCGCGACGGTTGCCGCCGCGCCGATAAGAAGCGCACGCGCTGGAAACCGCGCCCGCGCGGCGTGCATCTCTGTTGAGTGGCCTCCACTCATGAGCGATGCACAACCCTGTCGCTGATCTCTACGCCCAGCCCGGGGCCTTCGGGCACGGTCAGATATCCATCCTTGACCTCGAGCACGGGCTCGGCGAAGAGCGAATCCCTGAACGGGTGGTGCTCGATATTGTACTCCTGGAAGTACCGGCAGTTGGGCGTGCTGGCTGCCAGGTGAAGGTTGGCGACGGTGCCGAAGGGCTGGGTCTGGTGAGGTGTGCAGATGCAGCCGAAGGCCTCCGCCAGCGCCGCGATCTTCTTGCACACGGAGAAACCGCCCGCCTTGATGAGGTCGGGCTGGACGATGTCCACCGCCTCCTTTTGAAGCATCTCCTTGAAACGGCGTAGTTCCCAGTCCTGCTCACCGCCGGCGACAGGCACGTCGAGGGCCTTTGCGACTTTGGCAGTCGAGTCCAGGTCCCAATACGGACAGGGTTCTTCGAAATGGAAGACACGGTAGCGCTCCAGCGCCCGCCCCAATTCGATTGCGCGCGGGGCGGTATAGCAACTGTTCGCGTCAATCATGATCTCGATGTCATCTCCGAGCGCAGCACGGACTTCCTTGACCAGTGCTACAGACCGTCCCGGCGCCGCGTCCCGATCGAATCCGAATGTACTGCCCACGCGGACCTTGACGGCCTTGAAGCCATGCTGCTCGACCAGGTTGGCCAGCCTCCTGGCTTCTTCCAATGGCGCGATGTCGCGGCGCATGCTGGAGGCATACATCGGTATCTGCTTACGATAAGCGCCTCCCAGCAGTCTGTAAATGGGCTGGCCTAGCGCCTTGCCCATGATGTCCCACAGTGCGATCTCGATTCCGCTGATAGCCATAGCCATGCTCTGCCCGGCCACCTTGTATGTGGACACCAGCAAGCGTTCAACGAGGGCCTCATAGTCGAACGGGTCCCACCCGATGACGAGGCCCGCCAGTGCGTGCTCTACGTGAGCAACGACCAGTCGGTTGTTCATGGGGCTGCATTCGCCCCATCCCGAGATCCCATCGTCGGTGTCCACGCGGACGAAAAGGTTCGGCTGCACGATCTTCGCTTCAACCGCTGTTATCTTCACGAGCGACCCTCCACGACCAACTACCGTTATCCTTCGCATCCGCGCCGACAATTCCTCTGACCCGCCGCAATGCTGCCACAGGGGAATGGAATGACATGGAGTATTGCCACCGGTAGGGAAGAACACAGTCTAGGAATCACCGATAGGAGGACTAGTTGAGAACCTACCAAGAGCCAGCGCGTGAGATACCCGTAGCGCGGGAAAAAGATGTGATCATTGTCGGCGGAGGGCCCGCAGGGATTGCCGCAGCAATCGCCTCCGCTCGCAGCGGGGCGAGAACCACGCTGGTGGAGCGGTTCGGCTACCTCGGCGGAACTGCGACTGCCTCCCTGATGGCATGCATCAACGGGTTCCGCAACCAGGTCGAGCCGGACGGCACTCAAACGGTTCGCGGCATCGCCGAGGAGATCATCCTCGGGCTGAAGGGCCTCGATGGGCTGGGGAAAAGCCCTTATCCCCAGAAACCGTATCCTACCGAACCGGGGAGACTGCAGTACTCCTACGCCATTGACACTGAGAAGTTCAAGTTCGTGACGCTGAAGATGTGCGTGGACGCGGGCGTGGACATCATGTTCCACACGTACTTCTGCGACAGCATGGTCGAAAACGGGTGCCTTCACGGGGTGATCGTCGAGAACAAATCCGGCCGGCAGGCCTTGGTGGCCGAGGCGGTGGTTGATGCGAGCGGAGATGCAGACGTGGCAGCGCGGGCGGGCGCTCCGTTCTGGCAGACGCGAAGGGAGGAGGCCCCACGGCTCAAGGACGGCCTCATGTACCGGATAGAATTCGGTGCGCAGCGGCCTGAGGGCACCTATGCCTGCGATTTCGGGAGCAACGCGGTGGTCTGGGGTCCGGGCGTTCAGGCCATTGATGGCGCGAACGGAGATGAACTCTCGCGCGCCGAGATCGAGGCGCGGCTGCGAGTATACAAAGACTTCGCACAGAAGCAGAGGGAACGGCCCGAACTGGCCGACGCCAGGGTGGTGGAGACTCCGCCGCTGCTGGGCATACGCCAGACCCGCTTTGTGGAGGGAGAGTATAGGCTCACTGCTGACGATGCCCTCACCGGCCGCCGTTTCGCAGACGCGGTGGCCATAAGTTCTTGCCCGATCATCCACTACTACGGGTACCGGCGATACCTGGAACATGAAGGATACGACATCCCATATCGTTGCCTGGTCCCCAAAAAGGTTGAGGGCCTGCTGGTCGCTGGCAGATGCATTTCGAGCGAGCAGGTACCCTACGAGTCCCACCGCGCCATGGCGCCGATCATGGCCATCGGTCAGGCCGCAGGAACTGCGGCAGCCTTGTGTTGCCAAACTGGCGCCGCCCCGCGGGCCCTGGATGTCGGATGCCTGCAGCAGGCGCTCGTCGCGCAGGGCGCCCAATTGCGCCCGAAGGGATAGGGTGGGCAGGCCACGAAGGAGTGCGTATGGGAACAACACTGTGTCTCGACGACCGGATCGAGGGATGCCTGATCGGCGCGGCTGTCGGCGCGGAACTGGGGTTTGCGAGATGTGTCGAGCCGCGGCGCTTCGAGGTCAACTCGCCGGAGAAGATGTTCGAGGCCGATCTCACTCCTGCCCTGGACTATAAGCCTGATCCTCACCGCACGTTTCTGGGCAATGCCCTTGCGCTGACCGATGTCGCGGTGCGGGCTTACCTGGAGAGCCGCGGGCGGGTGACTCCCGAGCATTTCGCGAAACTGTTCCGCGATGACCGGGGCGTTGCATTTCCGGCGTTCTTGTGGGATGGGCTGCACACGGTCCAGGAGATTCTGAAGGAAGGCATGAATCCGCGCCTGAGCGGCCTCGCCGCGTTCCCGAGCGGCCTGATTTGCGCATGCATGCCGGCCGTAGGCATCTATCACTTCGGCCATCCAGAATACGCGTATCTGGACGGCGTCGAACTGGCATCTGTGGCGCAGCCGCGACTGGGAGCAGACTGGGCGGGCCTCTGTGCCGCTGCCATTGCCGCGGCCTTCGACAGCAGCGCAGGTGCTCAGGCTGTTGTGAATACCGTTCTCGGCATCGCCTTCCGCAACAACCGGCCGCTGTTCTACGAGATTGACTGGGCCTTGCGCCGCTGGGGGAGCCTCTCCGGCGACCAGTTCGTGAAGCAGTGGCACGAGCGCGGAGGCGCACCGGATCTCGACAAGGATACGCAGTGGATCGTCTATAATCCGATCCGGTTCGTCCTCCCAGTTCTGCTGCGGTACGCCGACGACGTGCAGAAGATGATGGCCCTGCTCGTCGTGCCGCCGCCGTTCTGGTACACCACGACTGTATCGGCGGTGGTAGGCGGGGCAATTCTCGGCGCTATGAAAGGCCGGAATGGATTGCCGCAAGAGTGGCTCGAATGGGCCGAGCCCATCGCACGGCCCTGGTTCGGACTCGCTCATGTGGTGGGCAGCCGGGTGAGGCGCGAGGCCCGGCTGATCAAGTTCACCGAGAGGCTTGGCGCAAGCGGCGAAGACGGCGGATCGCTGCTGAAAGATAAGGTATGCGGCTGCATCGTGGCCGGGGCTATCGGCAATGCCATGGGCTCGCCCGTTGAGGGCATGACATGCGAAGAGATTGACCGGAAGTATCCGGGCGGGATCACCACTGTGCTGGATCCGAAACGGCTGGAGGGCGAGGACGACAACCAGATGGCGATGCTTCTGGTGGAGACCTATCTCGCGCGCGAGGGCCAGCCGGTAATGGCGCGGCATTTTGGCAAGACATGGCAGGAGAAACTCAACAGGGATCATTTCTATCCTTTCTGCATGGGCAACGCCTATGACCTCATCTGCCGGGGCTGGGATCCGCGAATCGTGGGCCACTGGAGTGTCGTGACCGGCTCCACGGTTATGTGCATGGAGCCGGTCGGCATCTATCACATCGGGGATCCGGAATTCGCCGCGATTGACGCCACGGCGATTGCCTACATGTACCAGCGGGGCCTCGATGTCGTGGCCGCCTTGATGCTGGCGGCGACGGTGGCCGAGGCATTCCGGCCGGATTCAACCGTGGACAGCGTGTGCAAGGCTGCTCTGGCTGCTGCTCCGAGAGAGCGGCTCAGGACGTTCGACGATAGGCCGTTCAAGAGTTGTCACGACTACATCCAGACGTGCCTGGAGGTCGCGGACAGGTACACGGACGTTCTTGCAGCCCGTGCGGAACTGTACGAGAAGTGCTTGCTCTACCACCACATTGACCCGCTGGAGTTGTGGGGCCTCGCGCTGGCCATGTTCAAGATAGCCAGAGGCGATGTGCGGCAAGCAGCGATCGGCGGAACAAACATCGGAAGGGACTCCGATACCATCGCCGGCCGTGCGGCAATGCTCTCCGGGACGCTCAGGGGCGTGGCGAATGTGCCTGAAGAATGGGTGGGCCTGTTCCCGCGAGAAGTGGTTGACCGCATATATCGCAACGCTGAACGACTGGCCCAGTTGGTGGCAGGCAGCAAACTGCCGATGCTGAGGAACCGGCAGACGATCGCCGCACCGGCGGAGATAAGGTGATCAGTGATGTCGGGGATGAACCACAGAGACTGCCTTCGCAGGGTCCTGGCCGGCGAGGCCACCGACTGGGTGCCTAACTACGAACTCGGTTGTTGGGGTCAAACGGTGCAGAGGTGGCTGGACGAGGGAATGCCTCAAGACCAGGTGTACCTGGGCGATATGTTCGAGGGCGAGCCGTTGTTCCGGCTCGACCGGCGCGGCTTCGCTCGCCTGCACACCGGGATGATCCCGTCATTCGAGTACGAGGTGATCGAGGAGACCGAGCGTCACATCGTCGCCCGCCACACGAACGGCGTTATCACCAGGGCGCTCAAGGAGGGCACCGTTCGCGGCACGCGCCTGTCCATGGACACATACATCTCCCACCCCGTTACCGACCGCGCGAGCTGGAATGACGTGAAGCGCCGGTATAACCCTGACGCGCCGATCCGTTACCCCTTCTGGTGGGACCAGACGGCGCGCATGTGGAGGCATCGCGATTATCCCGTCTGCCTGCTGGGCAACGGCGCGTTCGGGCTGTATTCGCAACTGCGATCGTGGGTGGGGACGGAGAGAATCTCGTACATGTTCTACGACGATCCGGCCCTGGTCGGGGAGATGCTGGAGTTCAATGCGGAGTTCCTGCTGCGGCTGGTCGAGCGGGCGCTGCGGGACGTCAAGTTCGACTACTTCAACTTCTTCGAGGACTGCGCCGGCAAGGGAGGCCCGCTCTTCGGCCCGGACCTCTTTCGGAAGTTCTTCATGAAACAATACAAGCGCATCATCGCCCGGCTCAGAAAGGCTGGCATCACGTCCTTCTGGGTGGACTCCGACGGGGACATCGAAGCCCTGATTCCGCTGTGGATGGAGGCCGGCGTCAACTGCATCTGGCCCCTGGAGCAGGCTTCCGGCATGGACCCGCTTCGGCTGCGGAAGAAATTCGGTAAAGACCTCGCGTTCTGCGGTGGGATTGACAAGCGCGAGATTGCCAAGGGCAAGAAGGCTATTGAACAGGAACTCTACTCCAGAATCCCCCCGCTCGTTGAGCAGGGAGGCTACATTCCGCACATTGACCACGCCATTTCGCCCGAGATCTCCTACGCTGACTTCATGTATTACATCGAACTCAAACTGAAACTCACGGGTCGCACGTAGCCCCGATCGGGGCCGATCCTCGCCTCTCCTGTTCATCAGATCCGACCGGCGAACCGCCCAGGCCCAAGAAGGCAACTGTTCCGCTAGTCATGTTCCCGAGCCACCTCGTCCCCAGCGGACGGGAACGGCACCGAAGAATGGCCTATCCGGCGCCTATGCGGCGATGACTTCCAGCAGTTCGTAGATCTCCACTCGAGGCACTGTTACGTGCAGCCGCCCGTCCTTGAACTCGAAGGGCAGACAAGTCCCAACCGCGGAATACGGGCCGCGCAGGCGGACCTCTTTCGGTTCCCAGCCGCGCGGCATGGGCACGCGCAGCGCGACCTGATCGGCCGGAACGGGCGGGCCGGAGCGCCGGTGGTCGTGGATCGGCACGTCATAGTTCAGCAGGTGCACCGTCATGCGCCGCCCTGCGGCATCTCGGCGCCTGTAGGCCATCACGCGCAGGGTGAACGGAACGCCCTCTCCGGCGACGGACAAGGGCTGGCCGCCATGTTCCTCGCAAAGCCCGAGGAGACGGTCCTTGCCCTGCGGTTTCTTGGATGCCTCGGCCTCTGCCGCCATTCTGATGATTGTCGCGGTGTCGTTGCCCTCGTCCTCGGTGAGTTGAAAGATCTCGAACGCCGGCCGCTCGATCAGGTCCTCGATGCGCGCCGCGTGGGCGACCCATCCCTTACCCACGCGCGCCGACCGAATCCCGTCAGCGGCCTTGCCGGTGAAAACGTTTTCCAGCGGCAGCGCCTCCCGCCGCGCTCCTTCATCTGTGAAAAGCCCCGCCCCGCCGATCATCACCAGCCCCCCGCCGGCTTCGACATGCTCGCGCAGCAGGCCAACGTGCGCATCGCTCACGTGCTGCAGTTCGGGAACGATGACGACGGGGTACTTGGCAACGTTATGCCGCGTGAAACTCTTCTCTACCACGAAATCCCACAGAACGTGATGATTGCACAGGCAGTCTTTCAGGCAGAAGACTTGCTCCAGATGTCCCGGGTTCTCCCAGAACAGTTCCTCGTAGAAGAACACCAGCGCAACTTGCGCGTGCGACGAATACCCCGCCAGTACGTCACGGTTCGACTCGAAGAAGCGCCGATAGGCCGTTCGCACCTCAGGATGCAAGTAGTGGCCCTGTATGAACGAACCGCCCCCGAGCGCCGCCGCCTCTGCATTGGAGAGCGCGATCGAGTGCGGCTCCTGCGAGTTATAGAGCAGCAGGCCCGCCCGGGTGCGGTTGGCGAAGGCGAACTTATACTGCAGGATGGAATCCGATATCGCGGTGCGGCCGAAGCGGCCCGGCTGCTCGTTCTTCTCGTACATGAAGATGGGGCAGACTCGCGCCCACATGCTGATGTTCTGTCCCGATGTGCGCCGCTTCCACATCTCGTCAATGTTGGCGTATGAACTCGAGTTTGGCAGCATGAAGAAGCCGCGCACGTGCTGCCGCCCCACCGCCGTCATCTCGGCGAAGAGTTCAGCGAAACTATTGCCCCAGTGGCGCTGTGTCTCGACCCAGAGCAGCCCGCCGCCAGGCTCACCCATGCGCACGTCTTCGGGCCTGGCGAAGCCGAACAGCCGCTGCAGGTCAGCGGGCGAGTGCCTGGCGCAGAGATACTTGCGGAAGGCATCCTGGCAAGAGGGCCGATAGCAATGGTGAGCGTTCACATCGGAGAAAAGCGCATCGTAACCCACGCGCGCGACCCACCCGGCCGTCATGCGCAGCAGCGTGCGCCAGTCACGGTGGTTGATGCACGGCTCATAGACGAAATACGGATGATTGTCCACGGGCCGGCGATCCTGCCCGGGCCACTCGACGGGGTCCGCACTAGGGCGAGGCCCGACCTCAAACTCAGCGTAGTCTTCCCAACGATCCAAGAACTCCCAGAACACGGTGCGCTTGTCGTGATCCCCGAAAAAGAACATCCCGCTCTGATAGGGCATAAGCGTCTCGACGCCGGCTGCATGCATGGCGTCCACGAACGCCCGGATGTCGCGCGCCCGAGCCTCAATCTCCGTGGGCTCTAACTGCCGTTCGTAGTGCATATCCCCGGTCGTAGCGCCGAACATGTTGTTGATGACCGTGTCCACGCCCACATGCAGAACTGTGGGCGGAGCAGCCGCGATCTGCGCGATATACTCGGCATTTCCGAGGTGATTGCGCCCGTACTCGATGCAGTAAGTCTCCGGCACAGCCGTCGTCCACTCGTCCACGGGATAGCCTTCCGGGTCCACGTTCCACTCCTTTGTTGAAGTTCGCAGAATACAGTTGACAGGCGACAGATCAATCTTGCCGCATCATAAGCGGCTGGCCGGTCGGATCGGTGATGCGCAAGCCGGCGGCCCAATCTGCTCCACGGTTGAGCACCTTCAGGAGGATCGCGTTTCTGCCTGCAATCAGGGCTGCATGCACGACGTCCTGGTCCGGGGCGTAACCCCGGGGGCCGAAGAACGCGTGGACTTGCTTGCCGTTTAGCCAGCAGACAACGTCATCATCGCTGCCGATCTTGAGTAGGACATCGCGTGCGGCGTCGCTCGTCACCTCGGCGTACATGTATGCCCCGCAGTCTTCCATCTCGGCAACGGCCTGCTCGAGGTCCAACATGCCGAGCGGATCATCAACGCGGGCCCGACGCCACCTGAATTTCTTGTCCCCGACGCTGACCCTCTGACTTACGTCAATCGGGCCGCCGGTCGCCACTACGTCTTCCTTCATCAAGCGCTTGAGATCCTTGAAAGGCCCGATAACCCACCACCGCGTTACGAACCCGGCCTCGGCCGCCGGGTCCGCCGCGACGCCCAGGTCGCGCAGTCCGCGCACGGCCTCTCGCATCACATCGGCACGCTTGCCTGCCGCCAGCACCTGGCGGTAGAGGCCGACTGCTTTGTCCTTATCCGCGGCGGCCAGCGAGCTGGCGATGGCGATGACCGCTCGCGCGGCGTCGTCGCCCAGGCTATCGCTCGACAGCAGCGGCAGCACCAGCGGAAGCGAGCCAGCATCGCGCAGACGGGCTATTGCTTGAAGGGGCTGGCGGCGGTCGTCTCCCTGCAGCCCTTCCAGGGCGCTGCGCGCCATGGCAACCGCCGTCGCGGGGTCGCTGTTGAGCACATCGCTGCTGAGCATCAGATAGCCGCTGGCAGCGATGAGCGCAAGTTCCGGGCTGCGCGTCCTGAAGGCCTGAATGAAGACCGGCGCTGCACGGTCGTCACTCAGACGGGCGAGGGCGACAAGAGCCTGCTTCGCCACAGAGTCGTCCGAATCGTCTGCGGCGGAGACGAAGACCGGCAGCAGTTCGGGGTCAGTGCGGACCCCCAGTGCCTGCAACAGGTAGTATCTCGTGGTCGGCGTTTGGCCAGGCAGAGCGGCGACCATCGCCTGGCGGGCTTCTTTCGCTCTCATCCGGCCGAGGGCAATCGCCGCTTCAGCCCGTTCGCGTCCAGGTGGGCCGCACACCACCCGCAGCAATTCGGGCACCGCCGCGGGATCGTCCAGCCGCCCCGCGGCCTCGATGGCCGCAAGGCGCACGGCGGGATCACCATCCTTCATCGCACGGATCACGACTGGCGTTCCCTGCCGGTCGCGGCGGTAGCCCAGCACTTGGATGAGCGGTGGCCGTCCGGCTGCTGGCGCGGTCTTCACCGCAGCCGCGATCGCATCTGTTGCGGAGCCGCCGGGCAACTGGGCCAAGGAGACGATGGCTGCGTTCTTTATGGTATCGTGGCGCGACCGGACAGCCGAAACCAGCGCCGGGATTGCGGCCGGACTTCCCACCTGGCCAAGCGCGGTAAGCGCCGCGGCGCGCTCGGCGACGTTCTGACTGGTTCGCGCGACGGCGATCAGAGCGGGGGCGGCGGCCGGGTCTCGCCGCTCGCCGAGAATCGCCAGCAGCCGGAGGCGGGCTTGGGGTTTTGCCCCGGGGAGGGCACCTGCGATCTTTCGCGTGGCATATGTGCCGCGGATCTCAGCGAGGGCGGAGGCGGCGACACCCGCCACGGCCGGCGGCTGGGCGTCGAGGGCGCCGAGCAGATACGGGATGGCGCGCGAGCCTTCCTTTGCCAGGCCGGCGAGGCCAGCGCATTTTTCGTGCTCGTTGGCGGCGAGGCGGTAGCGCGCAAAGTACATCCGGGATGCGTGGTCGCGGAAACCTGCCGCGAAGAGGGTGTCGGCGAGGCGGAAATAGGCATCGCTGATGGCGGCGCCGGTGCGTCCAGAAGCGGCCTCCAGGGCTTTCTCGAGCAGGAGCACCGATGAAGTGTGGGGGATGCGCGAGAGGGCCTCGATGGCAGCGAGGCGGACCGCCCCGTCGGGGTCGTTGAGCGCTGCGCGCAGGATGGGAACAGCCGCCTGCGATTGCCGCCTGCCAAGCGCATCGAGCAGCCCCACCTTGAACTCGCCGCTGGCTGCGGCGACGGCGCCGGCCAGAGCGCTTGTTGCGGCGTCACCCGGAATGCGCACGAGGGCCCAGCGGGCCATCTCGCGCATCTCCGGGTCGCCCAGGAGCCGCGCCAGCGTCGGCACGACCTCCCCTCCGCCGACAAATGACACCATTTGCAGCGCGTATCCGCGGACTCCAGGGCGGCCTGGGGATGCGGCCACTTCAGCAAGTGCGCCAGCCACCGCCGCGCGGTCCGCGGCGCCGGGGGCCGACGCGCGATAGACGATCTTCTGGATAGCCTGGCGCGCGCAGATGTCTGCGTCGTGATTAGGGCCTTCGAGCAGTGCGAAGAGAGGCTCGATCGCGGGAGCGCCTGCTTGGGCGAGGGCATCAACGGCGGCCGTGCGCTGCACCTCGTCGGGGCTTTGGATTTGCGCGACCAGCGCCCCGACATCCTGGGCGCGTGCTATCGAGCACGGCACAACCAGTGAAACAGCGATCAGGATTACGATCAGGTATCTCATCGGGGTTGCCTCCATCACAGGTGCCAGGGTGCGCGCATGGGCTTCGATACCCACCGGTTCAATTCCTCATCTCCGACGAACCGCTCGCGCTCAGGGTCCCAGCGCAGTTTGCGGCCGGTGCGGATGGCGATGTTGCCCAGGTGGCACACGGTAACCGAGCGGTGCCCGATCTCCACATCGCAGATCGGCTTCTCGCGGGACTTGATGGAGTCGAGCCAGTTCTGGTGATGGCTGCGGCTCTCATACAGGTGCACGTCGCCCGGCCCCAACTTTTCCTGGAGCAAATCCGGTGGCGATGCCTGGAGGAACCCGCGGTCAACGTGCACCCAGCCGTCCGTGCCCTCGAAACGAGCGCCGTGCCCCTCGCCGCAGATGAGGGTCACGCCGTTGGCATACTTGTAGGTTATGAGGAAAGTTGTTGCCGTGTCGTATAGCCCGCTGGCGGGGAAGGTGGCCGTGCCCTCGATCTCAATGGGGCCGGTGAGTTCGGTGCCGTTGCCCCACTGGGCGATGTCATTGTGGTGCGCTCCCCAGTCGGTCATCTTGCCGCCGGAGTAGTCGTAGAACCACCGGAAGTTGTATATGCAGCGCAGAGTATTGTGCGGCACCCATGGCGCGGGCCCAAGCCACATGTTCCAGTCGAGGCCGGGGGGCGGGTCGGTGTTCGGCTCGTAACCGGATGTGGGGCCGCCGCCGAAGCCGGTGCGGATAGTGTGGAGCCTGCCGATGCGTCCGCTGCGAACCAACTCGCAGGCGAAGCGGAAGTTATCCTCGGACCTTTGCTGGCTGCCGGTCTGAAAGACGCGCCCATACCGGCGCACGGCGTTGACCAGAGCGCGTCCCTCCTCGATGGTGAGCGTGAGCGGTTTCTCGCAGTAAACGTCCTTGCCCGCCTGGCACGCTGCGATCGCGATCAGGACATGCCAGTGATCCGGTGTGGCGATCAATACTGCGTCAATGTCCTTGCGATCGAGCAGTTCGCGGAAGTCGTTGTAGGCGGCGCAGCCATCGCCCGCGCGCTCCTTCGCCCTCATCCGGTGCGGCTCATACACATCGCAAACCGCTACGACCTCGACCTCGCGGCGGCCCAGAAATGCGCCCAGGTGGCCGCTGCCCATGCCGCCCACGCCGATGAAGCCCATCGTCAGGCGCTCGCTCGCCGGCGCCTTGTCCTCGCGGCCCAGCGCGCGGGCCGACACCACGCCGGGCATTGCCCACACTGCCCCGGCGGCGGCCGCTCCCTGTGCCATCTTGCGCAAGAACTCACGCCTGCTATATCCCGTGCCCATGAGTGCTCTCCGTCCTTTCTGCCTACAGGCGACCAAACGCGCCCGCAGTTATCCCATCTCAGTGATTCGCTGCGATCAGCGCGAACGCCTTGGGCTCTCGCAAATATGCGCGCGCCGTCACGCGGCCTCGCGGGTGCCTCACGGCTGCAGACATGCGCATTCGTATCAGACAAGCGGCCTGGTCAGCGCGTTACGGTATCTTTGATGCCTTCTTCAGCGTCACCCATTCTGATTCCGTAACTCGCTTCGCGTGGCCATCGAGGAAAGAAACGCCGCGCGTCCCGTCCGGCGCGGGGCTGTCCTCATAGAACACAACCATTGACGAGGGGTCCGCAATGTGTCGCAACTTCTTTCCTGACAGCACGGCGTTTGCCATATACGGCTTCTTCGTGAATGGATTGATGAATATTTCCTCGTTCCTCACATAGGGCTGGAGCAGTTTCTTTATCGCTGCCGGGTCCTTGAGCGGGGGCATTACCTCATTGTAATCATTAGCATACATCAGCGATGCCAGCGCCATTTGCTTGAGATTGCTGAGGGACTCCGCTTTCCTCGCCGCCGCAGCCGGCACGGCGACCGCTTCCTCTACGGCCCCGGCTTCGGTCTCAGACGCTGCGATCTCTTGCTCGAGGCTGAACGGACGGATGTCATTGAGAGATACAACCGCACGCAGATTCACGAGCGACAGCGAGAGTTTTGTCTCCGGCGTGAGTTTCTCGAGTTTCGGCGGCTCGGGGCCGGATTCCATCAGTCTTGCGAGGTTCAACGGTTTCGGCTGGGCCTGATAGCAGATCAGGTAAGGCTGCTCTCCCAGTGTCATGGTTTGACCCTGGGTGTAGTATGCTCCCGCGCCCCCGACGCCTCCGCGCGCCATGGCAAGGAAGAACAACCCGACGTCACTCATTGCCGACCGGTCGCCAACGCTCATCCGCCACCAGTCGCCGGTGAGGTCCTTCATCTGCATCGTCAATGGAACTGTCTTGCCGGAGAGCAGATCGCTGAGATCCGCCCCTCGGCTGGGCTGCGCCATGAATGCCAGCGCCGCCGCAACTGCGAAGACTGCCACTGCCCTTCTCATGTGTGCCTCTCCTCCCCAAACAGAGTGAGTTGCCTGCTGACGCTGCCTGTTCCTCGCGCAGGCAAGGTGTCCCTGCCTGTCTCACAAGGACTCGACAACTGCATCGGCTCACTTCTTCATGAGCCACGCCTCTGACACGAGCGTGCCCCAGCCGCCGCAGTTGCGCCACTGTTCAACGGTAACGCGATCCCCGATGCCCACGTCGGGCGATTTCTCCAGGCGGATGACGAGTTCCCCGTCTGCGGTCGCTTCGCGCGGTATATCGAAAGTGAAGAAATCGCTCATCTGAAAAGGCACTTCCAGATTGCGCGCCAGCACGAACTCGTCGGCGTAAATCGTCTGCGTCTTCTGATTCATGCGGAATGCGTAGCGCTCCTGGTACCAGGGCCGCACGAAGGTGAAACGGATGCGATACTGGGCATTGGGATCCAGGCCGCGATAGTGGAAGGCAACGCCCTGGGTTTCGTCCTGCGTGTAGTGCATCGTCCGCTGGCTTGGGCGGTTACCCTCCCACAGCATCTCGCCGACGAAGGGCTGCCCGAAATCGAAGGGATAGCCGGTAACGACATTGGGGCAGGGGCTGTATGTCCCGCAGTCGTCGTAGAATCCGCCCGGCCCCGGGTCCTCGTAGGCGACGATCATGTGCAGCAACTCCCGCTTCTCGTCCGGCGCAGCGGCCCGCGCCCGTTGGAGTTGGCGCTTCAGCCAGCCCAGGCCGATGAAATCGTGTTTCAGATTGAAGTATCCTTCGTTGCGAGCGCCGAAGAGGGCGTTGCTTTCCTCGCCCAGACGGCCTGCTTCCTCGCGCAGCAGGCGCATCTCCGAAGTCTCTTCGAGGCGGTCGAACGACGGCAGGACGGCGTCAATGGTCGCGTCGAGGTTGCCCTCCTTGAGAGCGCGCGCCACGCGGCGCTCGATCCGCTTCTGAAGGCCCACCTGCTGTCGGACGCTGATTTTCACATACTTGTCGAGCGCGCCCTTCTGCATATACAGCCGCCACAGCCAGTGAGTTTTCATACGGTGCGCGGGGATGCGCCGTCCGGCTTCCATTACCAGCGCATAGTAGCGGCCGATGCCCTTCTTCTCGGTGATTGGCACCTTCGGGTTTTCCTGCAGATTTTCTTCGAGTTGGAAAAGGGCCTTCGCCATATACGGGGCGGCTGCGGGCCCGAACCAGGTGCGGCAGTACTCGTCCACAACGTCCTCCACGCTTCTGTGTGGAGACCACAGCAGACACTGCCACATCCACTGGTTGAAGCGGTCGTGAAAACCGCTCGAGTGAGTTATGTCGCCTGCACCGTAGCGCACCACCTCCCCGAACGCCCAATGATAGAAGCGCGGCCACGCGAACCACGTTGCCCGGTCATAGACCATCGTAAGCGCCTGGTCGGGGCGGCGCTCATAGATGAAATGGTTCCACGGAGGCGGCAGGTCCCCGTTGCGATCCGCTCGCGGGTAGGCCTGGATGTATCCGAACTCCGAGTAGCGCCAGTGGGTGATCTCATCGTAGTGCATCAGGGTCTGCTGCGGGGGCAACTGGTGCAGGATCTCCTGGTTATACCGATCGAAGGGGCCGAACCCGGGATAGCGGAATAGGTCCATGCGGTGCGTCTGCCGGTGGCCGGGCTGCCAGGCCATCGCGTCAGAGCCAGGCCCGTATCCCCAGGCCCACAGCCAGTCGCGCGGCTTTTCCTGTAGATACTTGAAGATGGCGATGTCGTCATCGTTGTTGAACTTCTGGTTCGTGAACCAGATCCTCGTCTTGGGATGATACTTGCGGACGATCGCGGCCATTTCCTCGACGAGCCTGATGAACGTCAGCCCGTAGGGTTTGCAGCGGTCGCACTCGCACCCGCCCCCGTCCCCGCCCTGGAACTTCACGAAGTCGAAGGGCTGACTGTTCTTGAAGAAATCCTCGCACCGCTGCAACAGCGCGCGCCGCGCTTCGGGAACAGAGGGGCACAGGTACCCCTTGCGCCCGATCGATTCCTTGGCTTCCCATTCCGGCGGTCCACTGCCCGTGTTTGGAAAGTACTCGCACTGGGTCATCAGGCCGTAGGACTTGATAAAGTCGAACATGGGGCCCGCAGGCGCGGTGAACGTATTGGCTCCTGCCAGGGCGTAGTCGAGGATTACGCACTGAGTTTCTGCCTCAGTCCAGTCGCGCACCTTGGCCAACTGCTTGGCGAACCCGCCCTGGCCGAACTGCGTGCCGCGCACCTCGAAGGCAGGTGCAGTCCGCACGTTCAGGTCCATGGGGAAATCGGCCGACCTTTCGTTGATCACTGCACGGCGCAGGATCTCGCCGACCGCGTATAACGCGCCCCGCTGATCCACCGCTGCTGCGAGCACCATCGCAGGCCTGGTCTCCGCGCAAGAGCGCACGAGGAAGCCCTCCGGCCCGGGCTCCTGCTCGGTCAGGGGCGTGATGCGAAGAGCGTCGAGCCGCCGGGCAAGTTCCCCGTGATGTGCGGGCACGCCGAGCAGCACCACCAGTCCATCGGCGGGCCGCTGAGACGCTCTCCCCTCCTCCTCAATGCTCACCCGGAGTCCGCCGGCTTCTTCGAGCCGCGCCTTCAATAGTTCTGCAGCCTTCCGCTCGACCTGGTGGGCTTCAAGGCCCAAGCAGATCACAACTCGCTCGAATCCAGCGCAAACGGCGGCCGTCGCCACCCCGGAAAGGGCCAGCAGCGCGGCCCCACCGCGCATGATGAACCCACAGCGCATAGTGTTCTCCTTCCATCCTGCCCTGACGTGGCTTGGATACCCGCCGAGACCGGCTGAGGCGGTCAATCGCACGCGATGCCGCTCCGGCGAATCTGCTTGCTCGTGCTCACACCAGACCCTGCCCATACCGGTCGAGCGAGGCAACCTCGGACATTGGCTGCCGCTGTCTGGCTTCGGGGCGATCGGCAGCAACCCCTACGGGGGTCAGTGCCACGACCTCCAGGTCATCGGGCACCCCCAGTATGCCTTTCACCTGTTGTTGCTCGAACGCGCCGATCCAGCAAGTGCCGTAGCCCAAGCCCGTGGCGGCCAGGATCATGTTCTGCATGGCAATCGCTACGTCCACCTGATAGCCAGGACACTTTGGTTTCCCCAGGCCGGCGATGATTACCCCAGCGTCTGCCATCCAAGTCTGGCGGCAGCAGGCCTCAGCAACCTTGCGCTTCTGATCCGGGTCGCGCACCACTATAAAATGCCAGGGCTGCCGGTTGTTGGCTGAGGGAGCCTGCCGGCCTGCCTCCAGGATGGTGTGCAGGTCCCCCTCAGGCAAAGGCTTTGACACATACGCGCGGTTGCTGCGCCGATCCATGATTGCCTTGATGACATCCAGCGGCAATTTCGTTCACCCCTTTCGTTGAGTTTTCCACCTTCTTCTGTGGCATGCGGTCCCTGACCTCGCGCCCATACAGGAATCTAAGCAAGGCCTGCGCGTTGACCGCGTCCGGTGGACCGGCTGCGGTGGAAAGGGACGACAGCGGCAGCGACGAAAGATTGCCGCGCAGGATGGAGATTTCCGAGGGATAGCAGGAGTCAGTAAATGAGCGGCGACAAACGGCCGAATGTCGTTCTCTTCGTGACGGATCAGTGGCGCGCCAAGGACACCGGGTATTGCGGGAACGCGGTCATCGAGACCCCCCACATTGACCGCCTGGCGTCCGAAGGAGCGGGATTCCGCAGGTGCTTCGTGCAGAACCCGGTCAGCACGCCGAGCCGCGTCTCCATGGCCACCGGGTGGTATTGCCATGTGAACGGACATCGCACAATGCACCACATGCTGCGCCGGCACGAGCCGAACATGCTGCGCTGCTTCAAGGAGGCAGGCTATCACGTGTGGTGGGGCGGGAAGAACGACATGATAGCGGAAGAGGTGATTGCCGAATCCTGCCACGACCGCGTCCACGGAACCGGGGGCCGCAAGACCAGTGGGCACAACCCCTGGAAGCCCGGCGACCGGCTATACCACACCTTTCTCTGGGGCAAGGCGCCGGAGGACTACGGGGTCTCCGTGGCCGACGAGTTCGTAACTGACAAGGCTGTAGAGTTCATCAGGGCACCCGTTCGCGAGCCCTTCTTCATGCTCGTGAACCAGACTTACCCGCACCCGCCCTACGCGGTTCCGGAGCCTTATTTCTCGATGTACGACCGGTCCCGGGTGCCATTCCCGATACGGCCTCCGGAGGGCTTCAAGGGCAAGCCCAGGATCATACGCATGGTGCACGAGCGCATGCGCATGAACGAAATGACTGATGACGATCTGCGAGAGATAGTGGCTGTATATTACGGGATGGTCACGAAGACGGACAGGAATCTGGGCACGGTCATCGCTGCCCTCGAAGATACCGGCATGTGGGACAATACCATCGTCGTGGCGACCTCCGACCACGGCGACTTTGTCGGCGACTACGGGCTTGCCGAGAAGATGCAGAACACGTTCGAGGACGTGCTAGTCAACGTCCCGTTCGCGATACGGGTGCCTGGATGCGCGCCGCTGCCTGCGCCGAGCGATGCGCTGATCGAGATGACCGATCTGCTCCCGACGCTGGCGGAGGCGTGCGCTGTCGAACTCGGGCACACGCATTTCGGACGGTCGCTGCTGCCGCTTTTGCGCGGGGAAGCGATGGAGCACCGCCAGTATGTCTTCAGCGAAGGCGGGGCGCTATTGTCGGAGGTGCACACCCACGAGACGGACCGCCCGAAAGAAGACATTTACTGGGCTCGCGTTGCCCTCCAGGGATCAGAACCCGAAGTCCACGGAAAGGCCATTATGATCCGCTCCCAGGACTGGAAGTATATCCGGCGCCTTTACGATACCGACGAGTTGTATGACCTCAAGCGCGATCCGCACGAGGTGAACAATCTGATAGGCGATCGCTCGCTGTCTTCTGTGCGCGACCGCCTGGCGGCCGCCATGCTGACGTGGCTCATCGAGACTGGAGACCAGGTGCCGTGGCGCTGGGACCTGCGAGGGCCCCACGAGCCGCATCCGCCTTGGTCATCGGCGGCGGAGAGGCATGGGTTCGCAACCGGTCGGACTTGAGGGCACCAGTCCGGCCGCGGCCGTCTGACGGATGCCTGACCGCCGCGCGTGCCGCCGTCAGTCCCGCTCCTGCCGGGCGGATGCCAACCGGGGGTAGGGCGTATCATACCCCTTGACCGAGTGCCACAGGATGCGGTTGAGCGTGTCCTCGTCCGCCTCGTCCACATTGTCCAGCGGCAGCGAGAGCGATTTCATCGCCCAATACCACCGGGCCCCGGAAAGCGCAGCCAGCGGCGGGTTCATCTCATCGAGCGGTATGCGATTGGGCGCTACCTGGTAAGGCGTGAAGACCGGCTTGTTCGTAAAACACGAGGCCATCGGCGCGGCGGAAACGTCGAACTGGTTCATCGGGGGCAGGCCCAGGATGAGTTCGATCGTGCGCACGACGCTCGTCTGGTTATAGTTGCTGCTGTCCACCACGTGGCGCCTGGTGTAAGGGCTGATGACGAAAGCCACGGAGCGGTGCCCGTCAACGTGGTCCAGCCCCGCCTGCGGGTCATCCTCCACGACGAAGATGCACGTCTTCGGCCAGAAGCGGCTGTGGGAAACCGCTTCGACGATCCTGCCCAAAGCAAGATCGTTGTCTGCTACCATAGCCCGGGGTGTCGGGACGCCAGGGCGCGTGCCCGCCGTATGGTCGTTGGGAAGAAGCATCATGATGAGATTGGGCAGTTTGCCCTTGGCATCGAACTCGCTAAGTTCCTTGATGAACTCCCGCACCCGATAAACGTCCTGCACTTTGCCCGGGAAGCCGACGTAGGTCAGGCAGAGGTGGGGGCGCACGGAATCCACTGTGGTCGTGGCGCGTATCTGCACCTTGTTCGTCCCCGCCAGGTAATCCGCGTAGATTTCAGCCCAGGTTGCCTGGGCCGGCGTTATCTCCGCGCGCACGAACTCGCCGTAGTCGCGGAACGTGCGCCCGTGCCTCATGGCATTATCCCACAGGAACCCCGAACTCGCGTAAGCCAGCGCGTCGCCGCCCCAGTAGGGGTAACTGCGCACGAAGCCGCCGAATGATTTCTCCAGATAGTCGGTAACGTATGCCTCGTCAGTCCACTGGTGGCCGTCGGCGCTCAACACCCCGCTGCAGTAGAAGTTGTCGAGCAGCACGAACTCCCGCGCCAACTTGTGATGGTTGGGCGTAACCTCCTCGCCGAACTGCACCAGCGACTGATCGCCATTGCCCTCAGGCATGTCGCCCAGCACCTGATCGTATGTCCGATTCTCCTTGATGATATAGATGACATGCTCAAAGACCGAGCGTTCCCCCCGGCGCAGCGGGACTGGCACCGGCTTGCCCGATGCCCCTTTCGATTGCAGGCTCCCCGGAACAGCCCACACCGAGTTGTTCTGCGCGACCCGCCGGGAGTAGCGCGCTAGCGTCGCGGCGTCCGGCACCGGGATCACGGAGATCGAGCCGAGCGCGTCGTGAGAGTTGTGCGCCACCTGCTCGCCGGTCTGCTCGCGCCCGCTGGGCACGTTGAGCGACCCGACTCCCTTGACGTTGGCAACGAATATGGTCTTGCCGTCATCGCTCACTCGCACGCTGCCGGGATACCATCCGGTGGGGATGAAGCCCATCACCTGGCTCGCTTTCTCTGTTGCTGCCCCGCCTGCGAGCGCCCCCAGCCGCACCACCCCCGCCGCGTTATTCCCGCCATTCGCGACGTAGAGCCTTTGCCCATCGGGGCTGAGCGCCAGGGCGTTGGGGGCGCTCCCAAACGGAAGACTCGCCTCCGGCGCCACCGGGACCGTTTCCACCACGCGGTTCGACGCGGTGTCAATAACGGACACCGTGTCGCTGTTCGCGTTCGCCGCGAACAGCCTGCTGGCATCGCGGCTCAGCAAAAGGCCGCAGGGGTGCAGCCCAACCGCGATTGACGCGATCTCCTTCCCCTGGGTCAGATCAACCACCGACACGCTGCCGGTGCTCGCCACGCCCGTTACCGGGTCAACGACGATGTCGGTGTCCGAAGTGGTCGCAACAGTATCACCCGCAGCCGGATGGCGTCCGCCCCAGTTGCTGACGTATGCCGTGGGGCCGTTCAGTACTACGCCATAGGGGGCCACTCCCACCGGAATCTCTGCCTTGAGTTGGCCGCCGGCGATGTCAACCACGCCGAGGGAGTTGTTGCGGCTCAAGCAGACGTATAGAGTCGCACCGTCGGCGCTGAGCGCCAGGCCGCCCGGCACCGGATTCCCGGAGCCGCCGGGACCAGGCAAAGAGATGGCCTGCCCCAAGGTCGCAACGCCGCGTTCGATCTTGAACCGGTTGATCACGCCCCCGGTGCCGGAAGTGTATATCGCGCTTCCATCAGCGGCCCACACGATGCCCACAAAAGTGTGCCCGCCCTTGGGCAGCGGGAGCGTCTGCATAATCGCCCGGTCGCGCACCCGGATCAGCACCAGGGAGTCCTTGTTCATCACAGCCAGCAATGCCCCGTCCGGGCTCATGACCAGGTCCGTCGGCCTCCCCGGAAACTCCACCTGAAAGCCGGCCGGATCCAGCACCTGGTTTGTGGGAACGACCACGCGCCCGTCGGCCTGCCGCCCAACTGTGACCCGGACGCGCGGCGGTTTCGCTGCAGTCGCAGCAAAGACTAAACTGACGGCACCCGCGGCGCACAACAGAACAACAACCGGAATCTGGCTTTTCCTCATCACAACTCGCAGAGTCGCCACGATAACCTACCCTTCTGGCCTGAAAAGAAGGCCCCGTGCCATCTTCGCCGCCGCATTCAGCCTACCCTTCTCGGGTGGAGTACTCTCCTGCGACCTGTCCTGTAACCTTCAAGATGCTACAGTTTTGTAACTCCAAAATGCTACACCTCCGCGACCGAGTATTGGGCGATGGTCTGGTTATTGGCGCGCACCGTGATCTGGTCGCCCAGTAGTTGCAGCCA
>Ga0315282_10000148_pt1 | contig 140688 bp, 118 predicted proteins | sample YL17G07_20_MG_FD_203693 | JGI IMG/M metagenome (GOLD analysis project Ga0315282, IMG submission 203693) | Sediment microbial communities from Yellowstone Lake, YNP, Wyoming, USA - YL17G07_20 | ecosystem: Environmental > Aquatic > Freshwater > Lake > Sediment | place: USA: Wyoming | collected... | reverse complement strand
GACTTTGCACGGCGCGACATCAGGGGATGTCCGATGACGTGAACGGCATCTGCAACATCAGGTGATCCCTAGGCGGCTCCGCCGCCGGGATGGCGGCCCGCAGGGCCTAGCCATGTTGCACTCCATAAACGGCACATCCCCGTGGGGACGCGGCTCCTACTCCGCCGCCGGGCGGGGATGGACCCTGCCCCCACATTCTCACCACCACCGCCGTCAGGGAGTGCTTGGGGAGGTCGAGGGTGATCTGGCCGGCGGCCAGTTGGGCGGGGAGGGGTTCGAGGTGGACGTTGGTGGGGTTCTGCTCGTTGGTGGCGTCTACGGTGGGGCCGGTGAGGGTTTCGGCGAGGACGGACTGGGCACCAGGGACAGTGATGGTGACGGGCGTCGAGGCGTTCAAGGCGCGGTTGACGATCATGAGGCAGATGCGCAAGCCGTCGGCCGAGCGGCTGGCGTTCACATCCAGGATGGGCTGTGCGCCGAAGTTGCGGGGCTGCACCCGCTGCACCTTCACGTTCCTGAGGTAGAGCGTGCCTTGCCCCGTGCTCTCCAGCCGCCGGGCTATGACCTGCACCGCCGTGGCGTCCGGCAGCGTGAGGTAGTCAACGCTGACCGGCGTCCACTGCTCGGCATTCACCTCGGCGGTGAGCGCAGCCGACCTGGTTTCGGTCCAGCCGCGCGCGTCGCCAATCTGCAACTGCGCCCCCCGGCCTCCCGTCAGCCCCTCTACGCGAATCTCGCCGCTCAGGCGGTAGGTGGTGCTGGGCTCCACCGGCATGGTCTTGTGGGCATGGTAGTAGTTGAACTCGTCGGTGCGGTCCAGGCGCACGACGAGGGTATCATCCGGCCCCAATCCCTGCGTCACACCGTCCACCGGCGACAGTGTCCACTCTTGCTTAGGCAGCAGGTTCTCCTCGAAGAGCCTGAACGGCTGCGGCGGGCCGGTCATGGGCACCACGCCCCAGCCGCCGGGGTTGTCGTAGGTGGCGCACTGGACCTCTGGCTCCAGCAGCACGTCGCCGAAGTGCTTGGCGTACAGGTAGAACGGATAGTACATGGGCCGGCGCACGTAGGGCGCTTGATACCCCTTGACCATGCCCCAGTACTCGTTGGCGAACTGCCAGAAGTTGGCCATGACGATGCCGTTCTCCGGGTGCAGGAACACGTGCAGCATCTGGGCCACGATGAGCGCATCGCCCAGGCACAGGCGGAACGGGACGGGCTTTTCCTGCACGAAGTGGCCGTTATACTCGGTGATGGCCAGGGGGATCTCGCGGCCGGCCAGCTCGCGCATGAGCGCGCGCAAGGCAGCGTAGTGATCATGCCACTGCGCCGGAGTGGACAGCGCCACGGTGAACAGGCGCTGCGCGATTTCGGGCGGGTCGTCGTCGCTGTAGTAGCCGGGCCGGTAGGCGTGGTGAATGGCGAAGTCCATCTGCCGCCCGGCCAGGCGCAAGACGGTCCTGGTCCACTCGCCGAAGTCGGGCGTGGCGGTGTTCTCCAGCACCGCGCCCAGCTTGATGGTGGGGTCAACGGCCTTCATGGCCGCGCGGTAAGCCAGGTAGCGCTGCGCGTATTGCTCGGGCGTCCAGCGCTTGAACGCATCTCCCTGGCCGTGGTTGCCGTGGTCGGATTCGTTGCCGTACTCGAACCACTGCACGCGCCAGGGCTGCGGGTAGCCCTCGGCGGCGCGCAGCGCCGCCCAGTCGGTGCCACCGTTGGGATTGGAGCCATCGTTGGGGGCGTTCAGGTACTCGACCAGGTCGGCGGCGTCCTGCGGCTCGCCCCAGTACTCAGCGACGGTGAGAACGGGCAGGGCGCCGATGTCCTTGCAGTTTTGGAGGAACTGGGAGAGCCCGAAACGGATGTGGGGGCGCTGCGCTAGCGGCCCCACGGTCAGCTTCCAGTTGTAGGTGTGCGCCGCGCAGCCGCCCGGCCAGCGGGAGACGGTGAGGCCGGCCTCTTTGGCGAGCTGCACCATCTCCGGCACCGACCGGCCGTTCTCGGGGTCCCAGAGGCCGGCGCCCAAGTCGGCGTATTCCGGCGCCTCCTGGTAGGCCAGCATGTTGTTGCCGAAGACCAGCTTGTTGACCGGGCCGAGCTGTTTGGTCGGGTCAAGGCGGATGGTGGCTGGGGCACCCCAGGCGACACCGGCTGTCGCTAGCAGAGAGACAGTGACCGCTGCCACCCTCAATGCTGACCTCCTCGTCTGGCCGAAGCAGCCCTCGCCCGGGCGCCGCTGCGCGTCGCTTCCCCTCTCCCAGTGGGAGAGGGGACCGAGGGGTGAGGGCCGCGAGCTGCCCTGTGGGCCTCCGTTCACCACCATAATGGATGCTGCCGCAAGGGCCCCAACCATGAACCGTGAACCGTGAACCGTCAACCGTCAACCGGTCGTCACACGGGCTTCGTATACTGCTTGGCCGCCAGGTCGGTGATGAGCGGGATAGTGAACTCCTGGTGGTTGTAGGCCTTGACGGCGAATATGATGGAGAACACCAGCCAGACCACCCAGTAGCAGCCCAGCACCAGGCCTAGCAGGCTGGCCATGACTTGCCCGAGGAAGGGGACCATGGCCAGGACGATGAGCACAATCCAGAGGGCAACCCACACCACCGTGACGCCGATGCCCCAGAAGAGGGCGGTCCAGGCGTGCTTGCGGGCGTAGGGGTCGCGCTTGGTGGTGTCCATGAGCAGCAGAATGAGGGAGATGATCCAGATGGGGTAGGCCAGCGCGACCAGCACCTCATTGCCACCTGCGGCGGGAGCCGCCGATGGAGGCGGAGGGGGCGGCGCACCGGCAGGCTGCGCGGGCTGTTGCTGCTGGGCCGGAGCGCAGTTGGGGCAGTAGTTCCTGCCCGCGACGACGATGCGGCACTCCTCGCAGATCTCGTTGTTGCAGGCGACGCAGATGGCGACACTCGGGCGATCGGTGTGGATGACGCAGGCCATGGCCCTCACTCCTGTAGCAAGAATGGACGGCTGCCCGCTAGCGCGGGACGGTGCAGCCTCGCTCTAGCCCTCCAGCATCTTCTCGATGCCGGCCAACTCCGGCGGCAGCTCCACGGGCGGCATCCGCGTCACCACGACCGCGGCGTCGTCGAGGCTGCACCGCAGCATATTCTGCCAGGCGGGGGCATTTACCTGCGTGCAATCCGCGCGGTAATGCGTCCCCCGGCTCTCGGTGCGCGTGAGCGCGGCCTTCGCCACCGCCCGCCCCACCAAGGCCAGGTTCCGCAGCTCGGCGCGCTCACGAGGAGAGCCCGCGACTCCGGCCACCGTCTGCTGCGCAGCCTGAGCCGCAGCCAAGGCGCGCGACAGGCTCTCCTCTGTGCGGACCACACAGCAGCCCAGCCACATCGCCCGCGCCAGGCGCTCGCGAGCAACCTGCGCCGGCTCGCCGCTGGCGGGCATGGCCAGAGCCTCGTAAGCTGCTTGGGCTTGGCGGACCAGCGCCTCGCTCAAGCTCGCCGAGGCCTTCTGCCGCGCGGAGTCGGCGGCCGACTGCCCGGCGATGCGCCCGAAGACCTGGCAGTCGGCCAGCGCATTGCCCCCCGGCCGGTCGGCGCCATGCTGCCCGCCGGCGCTCTCGCCCGCAGCGAACATCCCCGGCACCCCGGTCGCCGCGCTCTCGCCAATGGCCACGCCGCCGTTGAAGTGCTGCACCGCCGGGGCGAACTCCACCGGCTGGCGCCGGATATCAACGCCGTGGCGCAGCAAGTGCTCGCACGGCACGTGCGCCTCCTGCTGAATGAGCAACGGGTCGTTGTGGGAGATGTCCAGCAGCACGCCCCGGTGCGCGGTGCCGCGTCCCTCGGCGATCTCGGTGTACGCCGCCACGTCCACCCACTTGCTGGGTATGCGCACGCTGAAGGGGTAGCTGTAGCCCTTCTGGTAGATGGCCGCCGCGATGTCGCTGCCTGCGGGGAAGTAGCTCTCCACGAACTCCTCGCCCCGGCCGTTGGTCAGCCGCGGCTTCAGCCGCCAGAACACGCCGGAGAGCGCGAAGTGAAGGGGATGCACGATGCTGGGGCCGATCTGGATGAACTCCATATTGACCAGCGGGGCCCCCGCGCGCAGGGCCAGGGCGTAGGCGTCGCCGGTCATGCCCTCCGGATGGACGTTGAGTTCGTAGAGCTTGCCCGCGCCGCCGGCGGCCAGGACCACAGCCGAGCACTGCACGACCAGCAGCTCGTCATCGGACCCAGTCAACCCCCAGCAGCCTGCCACCGCGCCGTCGTCGTCGAGCAGCACGTCCACTATCATGGTCTCGCCCAGCAAGCGCACGCCCAGCTCTTCGGCGCGGGCCATGAGCACATCCATGATGACCGGGCCGGTGTCCGCGCCGCGCCCGCAGGCGCGAGGGAAGCGAGCACCGTCGCTCAGGACCTGCTTGAACCTGCCGTCGCGGGTCTTGTCGAAGTTGGCGCCCCAGGCCTCCAGCTCCAGCAGCCGTGCGGGCGCCTCGAAGGCGATACGGCGGCTCAGCTCGGGGCGGCAGACCAGCCCGCCCTTGGCCATGATGTCAACCCAATGCTCGTGGGGCGAGTCGCGCTCGTCGGCGTGTCCGAAGGCGGCGCCATAAGCCATCCAGTCAGAGGCGGCGGCCCTGGTGGTGCCCGCTTGCCCGGGCGTGCCCTTGCTTACGACGAACACGTCGGCGCCCAGGCTGCGGGCCTCGATGGCGGCGCGCAGGCCGGCGCCTCCGGCGCCGACGATGAGGACGTCACAGGTCAGCTGCTGCATGACCTGCCTATTCCACCCGCGCGGGCAGTGGGCCTTTGCCGTTTGTACGAGGGGCGTCCCGCCCCGACTTGTTGTTGACGTGGCCGCAATCCGTCCCGCCTCCGGTCATTCTGCGCTGCGCTCCGCTCAGAATGACAGGTGGCGAAAGGCCGGGCAGGAGGCCAGCTCAGGGCGCCCCTCTCCCAGTGGGAGAGGGTGCACGCCGAAGCGGCTTCCCGCGAAGGCGGGCGGGTGAGGGCTGCCTCGGCGGGAGAGTCGGCAGCTGGAGCTGCCTCCCACTCTACTAGCTTAGCAAGGAGGCGTGAGTGACAGCGGCGAACCTGCGGCGCGAACGTCGTCTCAGACAGGAGGCGCTGCCTGGTGACTTCACGACCCTGGAACCTGGTTGTTATCATGCTGGACAGCCTGCGGCAGGATCATCTGGGCTGCTACGGCAATGATTGGATCAAGACGCCGAGCATTGACGCCTTGGCCCAGGAGGCGGTGGTCTTCGAGAACTGCTACCCCGAGGGCCTGCCTACCATCCCCGTGCGCACGGCGCTGTTCACCGGCCAATACACGCTGACCAACCGGCCCTGGCAGCCGCTGACCAAAGAGGACATCACCATTGCCGAGATCCTGGGCAAGTACGGCTACACCTGCGGGCTGATCACCGACACCTACCACATGGCCAAGCCCGGCTACAACTTCCACCGGGGCTTCGATAGCTGGCACTGGATTCGGGGGCAGGAGGGCGATCCTTGGGTCTCGGCGCCCCACGGCAAGAACCTGGATGACTACATCAAGCCGGCGATGGCCGATGACGCAATCGCCCGCTCCGTGGACCAGTACCTGCGCAACACGGCTCACTTTCGCAACGAGGAGGACTGGTTCTGCGGGCAGACCATGACCCGGGCTATGGAGTGGGTGGAGGGTAACAAGGACCGGCGGCCCTTCTTCCTGTGGGTGGACAGCTTCGACCCGCACGAGCCCTGGGACCCGCCGCCGCCCTATCGGGGCCTGTACCGCGACCCCGACTACCGGGGCCCATACCTGATCCACCCCAAGTACGGCCCCATTGACTGGATGACGGAGGAGGAGATGAACTTCGTGCGGGCCCTGTACGCGGAGGAAGTGACCTACGTGGACACCTGGACGGGGCACTTCCTGAACAGGCTCCGGGACCTGGGGCTGATGGAGAACACGCTGCTCTTCCTGATGGCCGATCACGGACACCCGCACGGCGACCATGGCAAGGTGATGAAAACCGCTGACAACCTCTACAGCGAGCTGCTGCATCTACCATTCATGTTCCGGCGGCCGGACGGGGAGGGAGCCGGGCAGCGGCTGACGCAGATCATCCAGTTCCACGACTTCCTGCCCACGGCGCTGGAGCTGCTGGGCATGCGCATCGAGGCAACCGCCATGCACGGGCGCAGCATGTGGCCGCTGGTCACGGGCACGGTGGACAAGCTGCGCGAGGTGGCCCTCATCGGCTACCACGAGGCGGCCGACCGCTGCGTGCGCGACGAGACGTGGAGCCTCATCGTCCGCGCCCGGCCCGAGGACAACGAGCTGTACAATCTGCACGACGACCCGAAGGAGCAGCACAACGTCATAGGCGAGTATCCCGAGGAGGCGGAGCGGCTGCTGCGGCAGCTTCCGCGCACGTTCCTCAAGGCCGCCGCACAGATCAAGTGGCTACAGGAGCGCTATGAGTTTGAGGGCACGGCCGTAAGGTAACGGTTGACGGTTGGCGGTTCACGGTTGGCGGTTAACGGCTCGAGCCGCAGGATCCGCGCGGGCCACCGGCCCTAAGCTTCGGCGCAGGCGGAGCCGCATGCGGCGCACGCGGTCCAGCTCCACCCAGAAGGCCTCCCAGGGGCGCTCTTGACCGTACCCCAGCTCCTGGGCCAGTTCGCCAAGCGTTACCAGTTCGTTGGCGGAGCCAACAGCAATCCCTACGAACTGGCGGTACTCAGCCCTCGTGTTGCGTCCCTGGCCCTCAGCGATGTTCACCGGAATAGAGACCGCCGCGGCGCGCATCTGTGCAACCAGGCCAAACAGCTCCCGCCTGGGGAAGCTGTCGGTCAGCCCGTACACAATCTTGGCTAGCCCCATGGCAGCCTGCCAGACGTCAAGCTCGCGGAAGCTCTTCGGCATTCAGGTGGACCTCCCTTGCGCCATTGACTCTGGCTGCCGTGCCGTCAACCGTCAACCGAGGATCGTCCACCGGCGCTGGCCTGCTCACTCAGGAAAGGCCGGATCGGTGAGCCGTCCGCCGGCGGAACCCCAGCAGCCAACCAGGGCGGGCATGTCGCGGGCCTCTGCGGGCAGCGACAGGGGGCCTATGCGCCAGTAGCCGGGCGCGGTCTGCTCCACAGTCACGGGCAATGCGTGGAGGCCAAGCTTGTCATGCTCCAGCGCCGTGGGCGTCTCGGGCTCGCGCCAATACACGGTCGCGATGACCGGGCGGCCGTCGCGGTCCCAGGTGCGCACATCGAACGCCGCATAGCCGTGCGTCGGCAGCGGCTCGGGCCGACATCTCACCTCCGCTCGCACCGTGACGCCCCCCTGGCGCACGACGCTGACGGCGAGTATATCGGCCCCGCCTAGCTTCCGGCGTGGATCGCGTTCGTCCACCCAGCGCGCGGAGTCGTCCGGCCCCAGCCGACGGTAGGGCTGCGTGCCGAACATCTCGTTGGTGCGGGCCAGGGCGAGGAGCAGATGGTCGAGGTAGGGGACTTGCGTGCGGTACTTGCGGATGGCCGCCGCCTTCGCTTGCACCTCGGCAGGGGTGAGGGGGAAGCGCAGCCAGGGCCGGGTGCTCACCTGTTGCAGGTCCGGGGGCACAGCAAGCTCCATCTGCGGCCGGAAGCGGTTGGGCACGGGCCAGTGCGGCCAATGGACCAGGTACGTGTAGATGGAGGTGCGGGCCGCCCAGGCCACCTTGCGAACACGAAGGGTCTCCAGCGCGCAGCAGACGAAGGCGGCGGTGGCCCAGTGGTCGTGGTGGATATCCTGCGGATCGGTGACGAAGATGGCCGTGGGTCGGACCTGCCGCATCAGGGCGATCAGGTCGGACAGCACTTGCTGGCCGCAGTAGAGCGCCTGCGGGGTGAACGAGTTCGGGTAGGGCGAGCGGTCCACGTGCGTGTAGGGCGAGGTGTACAGGCTACTGGGCGACCAGTGCGCAGGGCCCCAGAGGTCCGGCAAACCGTCGTTGGGGAAGCTCAGGAAGTGCACGTGATCGGCAGGGATGCCCAGGCCGCCCATAGCCCGCAGCGATTCGGCCTGACGATCATTGCCGAGCTTGAGGAACGCTTTCGGGCTCAGCGGCAGCTCCTTCTCGCCGAAGAGCACGGACAGTTCCGTGGCATCGCCGTTGGTCATCAGCGCGACGTGGACCGCGGCGCCAGCCGTCGCAGCCCGCTGCATGAGGCCCGCGCAGCCCAGGGCCTCGTCGTCGGGATGGGGGGCCACGATGAGAAGGCGAGCACCGGCGCGGGGGCCCTCGAGCTTGCCACTGAAGCCCGCGGCACGCAGAGCCTGGCGCTCCGCCAGGGAGGTAGTGACCTGCGAGTAGGCAAGCAAAGCTGCGGCTGCGCCCAGAGCTAGAATCACCGCTAGGCGCCAACGCCATCGCCTTGTGGCAGCCATGACCACCCTCGCGTCTCCACAAGATCCCTTCATACTGGCGCCGTGGCCGTTCACCGTCAACCGCAAACCGTGAACCGCTAACCGGTCGTATGCGGTGGATCCAAGGTGGCCACGAAAGGCCGCTGGCGCATGATGGTGAGCATCTCGCGGTCGCCATCCTTCCAGGCGTAGCCGCCATGGGCCTCGATGACCTGCCGGCCTACGGCGGCAATGCGGGCGGCAAGGTCCGCGATCTTCTCCTGCGCAGGCAGGCCCTCGCGCGTGACGTTGTGGTAGGTTTCGCCCAGAGGCTGCAGCCACTTCTCGGGGAGTCCGTGCGCACCGTGAATGACGCCTAACAGCCCGCCCAGGGTGGCGGCATTGCAGTCGGCGTCGTAGCCGATCATGCAGGCCAGCAGTATGGTCTTCTCGAAGTCCCCGCCCCCGTACAGCAGGGCCATGGTGCAGGCTCCGCCATTCAGCACGCTGGAGTTGGCATTCCACTTGCCGCTGTACTTCGCGTGCATCTTCTGCCGCTGAGTGCGCCAGTCGGTGGAGCTCTGCCGATGCCAGCGGATAACGTCGCTGACCATCTGATGGTACTCCGACTTCGGCGGCAGGGCCGAGAGGCCCAAGGCCACGAGCTTGGCCACATCGCTCTCGAAGAACGCCTCGGCGTACATGACGTCGAAGTAGTGCGCCGCCAGCACGCTCTCGCCGTAGACCGCCACGTGGGCGAACTTGTCGCCGTAGCGCTGGGCGGTGGCGGGCATGCCGGGGCTGATCATGCCCCACAGCTCCTGGGTGAACTGCCCGGCGAGGTTGAACCAGGCCTTGTCGTTGTTGCTGGGATGGCCGGTGGCCGGCGGGATCATGCCCTGGTTCATCAGCTCCAGGGCCCGGGCGTTGGCCACCCACACCTTCTGCTTGATGTGGCTGGTCCACTCGGCCGCCACCTGCTCGTAGGTCAGAGCCAGGCCGTGCTCTTCCAGAGCGTGCAGGTACACATACTCGATGTCGGTGTCGTCGTCGCTGAGGGCGCCCTTGGTGTAGTCGGGCTGGAACGTGATCTCGGGGCCCGGCTGCTCCCAGTACTTCATCTCGTGCGGCCAGCCGAACATATTGCCAGCGCACTCACCCAGCCACGCGCCGTGCACCTTGTCCAGATAGCCGGCGAAGGGGAGGGTGACCTTGTCCTGGGCCGAAGCCTCGGCCGTTAGGGCCAAGAGTAGGCAGACCGCGAACACCGAACTAGCGTTCGTCATGCCCTTCGCTCCGCGTCCAGGCGGCCGACGCCGTTCGTCGGAGGAGGCGACGCAGGCGAAGCCGCCGAGCGGTCTCACCTTCCGTGCGACCAATGCGTTTCCTTCAGGCCCGCCTCGGGTTAGCGTCCATAGTGCCCGTGGGGATGGCTGCAAGCGGCCTCGGAGACCCTATGGCCCCCAGGGTTGGCCCCGCTGACCGGGGGCCGGCGCCTGCTTGAGAACCCGCAAAGCTCTAGCGGTGCGCGGTCTCACCGCCGCCGCGTCCCTCACATGCCGGAGACCGAGGAGGCCCAGTGCTTGAACACTTGTGACCCAGAGGGTATAATCGGGCTGCAGAGCATCCCCTAGAGGGGGCCAGCCATGGCCCGCAGCACGAAAGTGAAGCTGAACAACCCCGCATTACTCCGTTGGGCGCGGGAGACCGCCGGCCATAGCGTTGAGGAAATCGCTGACCACCTCAACAAGCCCCCCGACGCGATCCACGCCTGGGAGGAGGGCATGGACGCGCCCACTTACAGGCAATTGCAGGCATTCGCTAAGAAGGTCCGGCGGCCGGTCGCTGCGCTCTACCTACCAGAAGTGCCGGAAGAACCCGGGCCCCCTCAGGACTTCCGAGTACTGCCCGGGAAGGCCCCCGACACGTTCACCTCCCAAGCCCTTCTCGCCTTCCGTGAGCTACGGAACGCCATGGCCGAACTCCGCGACCTCTTGGGAGAGCTGGGCGACCCGCTGAGCCTCGCTCTACCACACTGGCCCAGCCTTGGGGGCTCGGTTGTCGCTCGCGCAAGGGAGCTGCGTGGCTTGCTGGGCGTCACGTTTGACAAGCAGACGGGATGGCCCGGGGACTACGAAGCCCTGAACGAGTGGCGGAGTGCCCTATTCGACCGGGGCGTTCTCGTTCAGGTACTTGAACTGCCGATCGCGGATGTCCGCGCTTTCTCGCTCCTGGAGTACGACCTCGGGGGTGTGGGACTCAGTACGGAAGACCCCCCTAAGGGCCGGGTCTTCTCTCTGTTTCACGAGGTCGCGCATCTGTGTCTGCACAAGCCCGGAGTAAGCGGGGAACTGACCGCGATCGCAAGTGCCGCCCAGTCAGGGGTGGCGCGAGTTGAGCGCTACTGCGATGCCTTCGCGGCGGCCCTACTTCTGCCCCAGGAGCATCCCGCCGTAAGTGAGGCAATGCAGCGGCTGGAGGGAGGGCTCACGCTCGAAGCTGCTCAGAGCTACGCGAATAGGTTCAAAGTCAGCAAGTACGTCATCGCGCGGCGAATGCTTGACCTCGGCAAGCTCGAACCCGAAGTCTACTGGGGCGAGACCAGCGCTTGGCGTCAGCATGACTCGCACGGGGCCCAACAGCCCAGGGCAAAGCGTGGGCGACCTGACCACCTCAGGGTCAAGGTGAGCTGGGCGGGAAAGCGGTACGTAGCAAAGGTGATGGAAGCGTTGGAGAGGGGCGTCCTGACGACATACGAGGCCGGCAAAATCCTCTCGCTCAACCCAGATCGCTTGGAAGACGCGCACCGAATGGCGCTGGCAACGTGATGCCCCAGGAAGCGGCAAGGCTCCAGTTCGGCACATACCCCCTTTACAGTGTTGATGCCAGCGCCCTCATCGACTTCAAGGATTACTACCCACGCGATTTCTTCCCTTCCATGTGGCAGTTGGTTGAGAACCTGGCCGCCCAAAACCGTTTGTTCATCTGTGAGCAGGTCAAGGTGGAATGCCATGATGCCGAACTGAGGAGCCTTGTCAGTGCCTACCCGGGAATGGTAGTGGATTGGGCCTCTATGGAGGAGTACTTCCGGAGGTTCCAGGCCGAGGCTCAGCATAACAACATCCTGCTGACGCCTCCTGGCTCGCCAACCGACGAGGCTGATCCGTACGTAGTAGCCTTAGCCCTCATGCTCGAGCAGCGCGACCTCCAGGACCTCCGACGGAGACTCACCCCAGATGCCACATGCGTGGTGGTCACGCAGGAGAAGCCAGCTGGGCCCGGCGCCAAACGCCCCAGGATCCCGAACGTTTGTGAGTTCTACGGCCTTCGCTGCATCCCGTGGCTGCAGTTCCTGAAGAACGAAGGCTACGCTGGGTGAGGGCAGGCGTTCGCCGAGTCACAGCGGGCGGCGCGGCTTGCAGCGATGGCCTACTGCCACTCGGGGTGATCCTCGGGCAGCGGCCCGGCGGCGTCCCACTGCTCCAGGACCAGCGGGGGCTGGGGCTGCTGCGCGACGATCACGAGCATCTGCCGGCCGTCCTGCTCCTGGACCGCGCCGCCGTTGGCCTTGGCCACGTCCTGTGCCAGGCGCAGGGTCAAGGCCGAAACCGACTCGAACGAGTAGTCGGTGAAGGAGAACTTCTCGCTCCTGATGGCCTCGATGCCGCTCTTCCACTTGTCCTCGATGCCCGACCAGCCCAGCACCACGCCCAGCGGCCCGGCAGCGCTGGCCGGATTGCAGTCCGAGTCCTGGCCGCAGCGGACGGCGATCTCCAGCGTCTTGGCGAAGTCGCCCTGGCCATAGAGCAGCGCAATCGCCACGTAGGCTCCGTTGATCTTGGCGTCAATGTTGAAGGGCCGGTTGCGGCCGTCAGGGCAGAGGTCCTCTTTACCCCACTTATCCTCCACGCGCTGCCAGCACTGGGTCCAGTCCTGCGGGAATTGCTCGTGCCACCTGAGCACGTCGCGGATGACCGCCGCATACCTGCTGCGGTAGGGCAGCGACTGCACGCCGCCCTGCACCAGCTTGACGGGATCGCTCTCGAAGAAGGCCTGCGCATACATGGAGGCCACGAACATGCCCCCGTATACCCCGTCGCCGAAGTTCATCACGTGCCCGACCTTGTCGGCCAGCTCGTTGCTGGCCCCAGGCAAGCCGGGGCAGATGAGCCCGATGAAGTCGGACTCGATCTGGAAGTCAATATCATCCGCGTGCTCGTTGTACTTGGGGTGGCCGGACCAGGGGGGCATAATGCCTTTGCGCAGGTTGTCGCGGCCGGCGCGGTTGGCGTGCCACAGGCCGTACTGGCTGTCCCGGAAGGCCAGGCCGAAATCCTCCATGCCGGCGCCCAGCCCCTTCTCCTCCAGCACCTTCATGAACGTCATCTCCACGTACAGGTCGTCCTGGCCGATGCTGTTGCGCACATACTCCGGCTTCCACTCGCGGATGGGATCGGTGTACATCTTGCCCTGCGCCTTGAACTCGTAGGCCGAGCCGTAGGAGACGCCGATCATCTGCGCGGCCCAGCCGCCGCGGACCTTGTCCTCCAGCAAGGAGAGCGGAAGGCTGCGCTTGGCCTCCTGGCCACGGCTGGTCGGCAGCACTACCGCCAGCACCACGACCGTGACGGCGCCGCCCAAGAGGAGAGTCTTGGCTGCCTTGAGCATACTCGCACCTGCCTTCACACCCAGAACGGTGTCATTCTGAGCGAGGCGCAGCCGAGCGAAGAATCTCGAAACGGTGAGATTCCTCGGCTTCGCCTCAGAATGACAGAGGTTTCCCTGCTCCGGGCAGGCTTTTCCTGCCCGGGCCGCGCAAGCTCTCGTGCTCGGCAAGGAACAAGGCGAGGCGCGTTGTCAGCGCCGTGGGCATGTGCTATACTACGGCATCCGTGTGCGGACGCCCTGTGCGCAGGCTTCTGGCACCGCCGGGAGCGAACAGCCCATGGCTGAGGAAACCCAGGAGCAGCGGCCGGCGGGGGCGCCGGCGGCTGATATGCTGGGCCGGTCCACAGGGGTCGTGGTATTCGCCGTAGGCATTGTGCTGCTGGTCATGGTCTTCGTCTGGGCCTACCAGCTTTTCAACGGCATCGAGCACTACATTGATACGATTGGCGCGCACCAGGTGGCGAGTACGGCCGCGGGCCATAACAGCAGCCCGAACCCAGGGACGGTAGCCGGCAGCCGGAGCCTGGCCCAGGTGACGGCCATTATCGGCCTGAAGATCGCCGCCATCTTCGCCCTGGGCTACTGCGCCAGTCTGATGGCCGGCAAAGGCGTCCAAATGGTCGCGGCCCACCGAGGCAAACCCACGGAATGAGGGGCCGCCGCCGGCGGCGCCGTGAGGCCTGGTGGCTGAAGCTCGGCTGGAAGCCATTGTCTCGGGATACGTGCAAGGCGTCAACTTCCGCTTTTACACCATCCGGGAGGCTTCGCTGCTGGGTCTCACGGGGTACGTTAGGAACCTGCGCAGCGGGCAAGTGGAGGTGGTAGCGGAGGGCGAGCGCGGCGGCCTGGAAACGCTGCTGGCGTTTCTGCGCCGCGGCCCTTCACACGCCCGCGTGGATAGCGTAGACGTGCAGTGGAGCGAGCCCACAGGGGAGTCGCGCTCCTTCGGGGTCCGATACTAGCGCCGCCTCGCACGACCACCCGTCAAAGGGAGCCACTGTTGTTCTCGTCCAGGCCACGCCTCAGGCGGTTCGGAAGCCTTTCAGCTTGCCTCAGGCAAGGGCTCCTGCTGCCGCTGGCCGCCCTGCTGGCTTGCGGTGTGCCCGTGGCCGCCGACGTGGGCGGCTATCTGCTGGCGGCTGTCGAGGCCCTCGAGCAGGGGCACTACCAGCAGGCGGAGGCCCTGACCCGAGACGCCGAGAGGAACGATCCCGGCAGCGCCATGCCGCGCCTGGTACAAGCCAGCGTGCAGTTGGCCAGGTTTGACGTGGCCTCCGCGCTGGCGGGCTTTCGGCAGGTGATGGCGGCCGATCCCAGCGTCGCCTGCGGCTGGCTGGGGGGCGGGGCCTGCACCGTGCAGCAGGGCGACTTCGCCGGGGCCAGCAAGCTCTATCGAGCGGCCCTGGCCGCCAACTGCGACTCGCCGGCGGATGTGCGGGCCTGCCTGGCCTATGCCCTGTGCCAGGCCGGCGACCTGGCCGGTGCCCGTCGGGAGATCGAGGCCTTGCGCGAGCGCTGGGCACTGACGCCGCTCGCCGCTGAGGTGGAAGCCACCATCGCCATTGCGCAGCGCGACCTGTCAGGAGCGGTAGAGGCTTTGGCCGAGGCGGCGCTGGCACAGCCAGACCCGCCGCAGCCAGTGATGTCGGCAGTCACGATGCCGCTGTCGCTGCCCAGCCCGGCCGAGAGAGTGCTGCTGGCCCTGGCCAGCAGGCCCCCAGACGGCACCAGGGCGACGCCGACTGCGGTGCGGCCGCCGGCGGCGCAGCAACTGGACGAGCAGGGCCTGCACATCGTGTCTCCCACGGCGGGCGCCGCCGTGTCCGGTTCCATCCAGGTGACCGTGCAGCCCGAGGAGCAGCTCGCCCTGGGCTACCTGGCGTTGTTGGTGGACGGCAAGTTCCGGGCCATGAGCAACGCCGCGCCGTATCGCCTGACACTCGATACGCACACTTGCACAGATGGCCCGCACGAACTGCGTGTGGACGGCTACAGCACCGCCGGAGTGCGGGTAGCTTGGGCTACGAGGATGATCGTGGTCGCCAACGGCTCGGCCTCAGGACCTGCCTCCCTGCCCCCGGCTGCTTCAAGCGACGCCGGCTCCACCGCCGAGGAGGTCGCGGCGGCCAGCGGAAGAGGCCCCACGAACGGCGGGCGCCACACTTACGCCCCGGGGCAGGTGCAGGTGCTGGCGGAGGCGCAGGGGCGGCTGGAGGCGTGGCTGACGCTGCGGCCGCATCCGCTGAATCGCGCCTACCTGGCCGGCCGCATTCGCGAGGCGCAGGGCCAGTTGCTGGACGCCGCGGCGGCCTACGAGTACGTCTTCGCCGTGCAGCCGGTCTACCCGGGCGTGCACGCGGACTTGCTCGCCGTGTACCAGCGCTTGGGCCTGGCTCGGTCTAACGGGGGCCCCACCGAGCTGCGGCACTTGCCTGGGGGCAGCCGCAGCGTGGCTCTCACCTTCGACGACGGACCCAGCCCCTCGCTGACGCCCCAACTGCTGGACCAGTTGGATCAGTACGGCGCCAAAGCCACGTTCTTTGTGATCGGCAAGCAGGCCGAGCTTTACCCCGAGCTGGTGCGCGCTATCCACCAACGCGGCCACGAGCTGGCTTGCCACTCGTACTCGCACGCTGACATGACCGAGCTGAACGCGCTGGAGATCGAGCGGGAGCTGGTGAAGACGCGGGCGTTGGTCCGCGAGGCGACCGGGGCCGTGGTCAGGTACTTCCGGCCGCCGGGCGGCAACTACGACGCCAAGGTACGCCGCGCGGTGATGGAGATGGGCTACCAGACGGTCCTCTGGAGCGCCAACGTGGCCGACTGCCAGGGCATGGACGCCGAGGCGGCGGCGCAGAGGCTGTTGCGGGACACGGACGACGGCGGCATCGTTCTGCTGCACAACGGCTACGACGAGACGGTACTGGCGCTGCCCAAGCTGCTGGCGGCGCTGAGCCAACGCGGCTTCAGGATGCGCACGATTTCCCAGATTCTGGGCAGCCAGCCGCCGGGCCGAGGCACGGCCTCCGAGGGTGGGGAAGGTGCGGCAGGCCAGTGACCTCAGGCTCCTTGGGGGTACGGCCTGCTGCGGCCTGCTCCCCTGGCTGCTGTTCTGCGCCGCCCCGGCCTGGGGGGCAGGCCCTCCCGCCGTTACTTCCCGCCTGCCTGACTGCGACCCGAACCGCCCCTTGTTCCCCGCCAGCAGCCTGATAGACTATTCCTGGCTGCTTGATCCCCCGGCCGGCAAGCACGGCTTCTTAGGCGTGGGCGACGACGGCGACTTCCGCTTCCAGGATGGGACGCCGGCGCGCTTCTGGGGCATCAATGTCGCCAAGACCAGCGTGTTTCAGCCCAAGGAGGTCATCACGGCGGCGGCGCAGGCCATTGCCCAGGCGGGCTTCAACCTGTGCCGACTGCATCACGTAGACGATGTGGGTGGTCTGCTGCCCGCACAGAAGCCGCCGCAGGGACGCCTGGACCGCGCCAGGCTCGATCTGCTCGACTTCTGGATTGCTGAGCTGAAGAAGCGGGGCATCTACGTCTACCTCGACCTGCTGGACTACCGCACGTTCCAGCCCTGGGAGGGCGTGGAGAAGGCGGAGACGCTGGGCCGGGCGGCCAAGCCCGAGGCGCTGTTCAGCGAGCGGCTCATCAGCCTCCAGCAGCAGTACGCCTCGGAGCTGCTCCTCGAGCACGTGAACCCCTACACGGGACTGAGCTATGCCCAGGACCCGGCCGTGTGCATGGTGGAGCTGTGCGACGAGAACGGCCTGCTCAAGCGCCGCAAGGACCTGGCGAGCATGCCCGAGCCCTATGCCCAGGAGCTGCGGCGCCGGTGGAGCTTCTGGCTGCGGGCCACCTACCAGAACACGGAGGGCCTGCGGCAGGGGTGGGGAGCGCTGGGGCCTGCCGAGAGCCTGACGGAGAACAGCGTTGAGCTGCCCCTGGACGCCTCGCCTGTGGCACCGGCCGCCGGGTCGCCGGACGTGGCTCGGCACAACGATTTCCTGCGCTTCGCCTACAGCGTACATCGAGAGTACTTCCGCACGCTGAGCCAGCGGCTGCGGGCGGGGGGCCTGCGCGTGCCTATCAGCGCCGTCCTGGATTCGGACACCATGGCGGATGTGCGGGCCGTGGCCGACGAGCTGGACTTCCTGGCCACCAACTTCTACTGGGATCACCCCTTCTACGCGGCCGGCGCGGAATGGCAGCTCCCGGCCTTCTACTTCAACCTGGACGAGCTTCAGGCCCGCGGCACGCAGACGTTCGCGCCGTTCGTGGCTATCAGCGGCGTGCTGCGCAAGCCGCTGGTAGTGCGGGAGTGGAACTTCTGCTGGCCCAACAAGTACCGGGCCGCGGGCATGATCGAGGCGGCTGCCTATGCGCGCCTGATGGGCATTGACGCCATGATCTGCTTCACTCTGGTAACCAGCGGGGAAGCCACGAAAGTCGAGTTCTTCGACGTGCGGCGCGACCCGTCTCGCTGGGGGCTGCTGGGGCACGCGGCGAAGCTGTACCTGGGCGAGGACCTGCGCCCGGCGCCGCAGACGGTGGCCGTGGGCCATTCGCAGGTTGACACGTTCTTCGACGGGCTCGGCCCACGGCTATCTCCCGAGGGCCGTGCGGCAGACGACGTGTACGCGCTGGGCTGGCAGACCCGCGTCGCGAACCTGTTTTTCGACGAGGCAATAGGCGAGGTGCCGAAGGCGGACCTGCTGGTAGCCTCCGGCCACACTGCGGCAGCGCGTTACTCCGGCCAGCGGGCGGTCATCTTCTCCAACGGCGGCTACACTGACCTGCGCGGATCGGCCGTGCCGGGCGCCCTGGCCGCGCGGGCAGGCTATCCGGTGCAGATGGGCCTGCCCGGCAGGTATCTGTTCGCCTGCGACGGGTTTCTGTACGCCAAGGGCGCGGTGCAGGAGCGGACCGACGTGCAGCCCTTCGACTTGCGCTGGGTGGCAGAGAGCGGCTTGCAGCCCATCGGCGCTGACCAGGGGTCCCATGCTTCGTGGGGCTTCTTTGACCCGTCACGACGCAACTGGGTCTTTGCTCATCTGGAGCCGAGGGAGGCTCCCCGCGCCGCGCTGGACGCGCTGGCGGCTCTCTACCAGGCGCCGCTGTCGCACCAGTCCCTGGACGACCGGGTGTTGGTGTCCAGCACCGGCCAACTGCGTCGGGACGAGAAGCGCGGCCTGCTGGTCGTGGATACCCCTCAGTTCCAGGCCATAGCCGGAGCCCTGCGCCGCGCGCCCTCCCTGGGGGCTTCGGACCTCCAGGTTGCCTCGCAGACCGGCATCGGGGCGCTCGTTGCTACGTCGTTCGATGGGCGGCCCCTGGGCGCCTCGGCACACTTCGCGGTCAAGATGGTCAGCTTCGCCGTGAATGCCGGTGAGGTGAAGCAGGCCCAGGGGAGAAACGGGGCCGGTGCCACCATCTACGCACTGCGCAACCAGGGCTCCGGGCCGGTGGTCACGCTGGGGCACGCTACCCAGGGGCCGACGACCGTGACGCTCGGGGCCGAGCCCCTGCTGGACATCTACCTGGCCAACGGGACGTGGGAGCTGGTCTGCGAGGGCGGCAGATGGCTGCTGTACTGCGACACTCCCGGCACCAGGTTCCGGTTGCCGCGGCTGCCCCAGCAGGTGGAGGTGGGGGCCTACAGCGGGCCTCAGGAGCCCAGGTTTGCAGCCGCAGAGCAGCTCCTAACGTACCCGCAGGGGGCTTTGTTCGTGGTGGTGCGCGGCGCGCGAGGGCGCTGATGGCAGGGGGTTTTTTGAGCCCCGAAGGTTGAAAAAGGGGCCCTACTGTGGTAGAATACATGCCGCGTTCGGGCTCGTTCGGGCCGGCGTCAGTTTTGCCGCCGGTGCCTAGGTGCATCACTGTCTGACGCGTAGCGCGCCGAATGGGCCCCGAAGGCGAGCAATCCTGAGCCGCCGCAGTATTGAGACGAGTATCACTAAGGGGGACCAGCAAATGCGGGTACGAGGGCTGGTATGCATGCGGGCGGCGTATGTCCTTATGTTGGCAGTTCTCCTGAGCGCGGCTCTCGCCAGCGCGGTGGAGGCCCGGGAGACTCAGCTCGCCGGCGTGCGCCTGGGCATGCACGCCATCAACCTGCTCGACATCTGGGGCCAGCCGGATGGCATCGTGGTGCGTCAGGCGCCGCCACCAAGCACAGGGGCCGCTGGCGGCGCAGGCATGGCGGGCGCGGCAGGCATGCCGGGCGGCATGGGCGCCACGGGCGGCATGATGGGCATGCCCGGCGCCGTGCCCATGTACGGCGCACCAGGTGGCGAGGGCGGCTACGGCGGCGGCCCCAGCAGCAGCATGGGCGGGCCGTCTGGCGGCGCGCCCAGCGGGGCGGGCGCTGGGGCCGCAGGGGCAGGCGCGGCCGGGAACGTGCCTCAGCTTGGCATCCCTATGTGGGCGATGCCCCTGTGGGTGGACATGGGCGCAGACGAGGTGGAGTGGATCTACGACAAGAGCCAACAGGGCTTCGTGCTCGGGTTCGTCCTCGACAAGGACGGCTACGTCACGGTGATCAGCCTGGCCGGGGAGAAGTGCGACCTGGCCCGCACCGCCATGTGGAAGCCCCACAAGACCGTGAAGCTGGGCGACAGTTTCCAGCACGTCGTCTACCGGTACGGCTACCCCGACGATTCCATCACCTTCGATTCCCAGATGTCGCCGGCCAGCGCCTGGTACACCGGCAACGTCCAGGTGACCTTCACCTGGGGCCCCAATAACGTGGCCGTGGACAACGTTTTCTCCCGGGATTGCATCCTCAGGTATACAGAGCGGAACAACATCGCCTTCACCTTCCACGAGATGAAGTTGACCCGCGTGAACATCTGGGAGCGGTAAGGCGCAGTCGGCAGTGCAATGCTCGGGGGGCCCCGCCCGGCGCGGGGCCCCTTTTCTTCTGCACCACTGGTCGGCGGCAAAGGTATGCCGGTCGCGCAGGGGGAATAAGCTGTTGGCTATCGGGCTCGAGTAGGCCTCATACCAACTCGTGCTACGCCCCGACCTGAAGTGCGAGCTCGTGCTTCGCAGCGAAGCCCTGCTTCGCAGAGAAGCATCGGGGCTTCGCAGAGCAGCACTGGAGCAGCACAGGTGGCAGCAACAGACAGGGCTGGACCCGAGGGCCTGGCCGTCAAGGAAGAGATCAGGCAGCGGGTGGACATTGTTGACCTGATTTCGGAGCACGTGACGCTGAAGAAATCAGGGCGCAATCACAAGGGGTTGTGCCCCTTTCACGCCGAGAAGACCCCTTCCTTCAACGTGCGGCGCGAGCTGGGGTTGTGGAAGTGCTTCGGCTGCGGGGCCAGCGGCGATGTGTTCGATTTCGTCATGCGCCGCGAGAACCTGACGTTCCCGGAGGCCCTGGAGCGGCTGGGGGAACGGGTGGGGATGCGGGTGGAGCGCTCGCCGGCGGCGGCCCGCCAGCGCAGCCAGCGGGAGGCACTGCTGGAGGCCAACCGGCTGGCCTGCGAGCACTTCCACCGCCTGCTGCTGGAGCATCCCAGCGCCGAGGCGGCGCGACAGCATCTAGCCGCGCGCGGCCTGGGCCGCGAGGCCATCGAGCAGTTCCGCCTGGGCTACGCCCGCGAGTCGTGGGAGGACCTGCTCCAGGCTCTGCGACGCCACAACATCAGCGGGCAGTTGGCCGCCGAGGCGGGGCTGGCAGTAGCGCGGGAGCGCGGACCTGGCGGTCCACAGGCCGCCGGTTATTACGACCGCTTTCGGCACCGGCTGGTGTTTCCGATATTCAACGTGTCGGGGCGCGTGCTGGGATTTGGTGGCCGGGCCCTGAGGGCAGAGGACGAGCCCAAGTACCTGAACACGCCCGAGACGCCAGTTTTCACCAAAGGGAGGGTGCTGTACGGGCTTAACTGGGCCCGCAAGGCAATAGCCGACAGCGGTGTCGCCCTTGTGGTCGAGGGGTATACTGACGTGGTGGCGCTGCACACCCACGGCGTGCCCAATGCCGTGGCCACCCTGGGGACGGCTTTGACCGAAGAGCACGTGCAGGTGCTCGCGCGGTACGCCCAAGAGGTCGTGCTGGCCTACGACGCGGACTCGGCGGGCATACGCGCCGCCTTGAGCAACGCCGCCAGCCTGGAGGAGGCGCCGGCGGCGGTGCGCCTGGTGCGGCTGCCTGCGGGACAAGACCCGGACGACTTCGTGCGTGGTGAGGGAAGGGAAGCCTTCGAGCAGCTCCTGGCCCAGCGCCAGAGCCTGGTGGAGTACCAGTTAGACCGCATCTTCGAGCAGCACGGCCGCGCCGAGTTGGCGAAGGCGATTGACGAGGCGGCCGCGGCCCTGGCGCAGGTTCGGCATCAGGGCCAGCGTGCCACCTACCTGGCTCGCGTGGCCGATCACTACTTCCAGCGGCGCTCGCAGGCGGAGAGCGTGCAGGAGGCCATTCTGTCACAGGCGCGTCGCCTGCGCACATCTCGCGCGGCCAGGCGCACAGCGGCAGCCCGAGGCGCGGCCCTTCGGGGGCCTCAGGGTCGCCCTGAGCGGAGTCGAAGGGCGGCGGCCGCCGGCAAGGCGGCGACAGATTCAGCGGCGACCATAGCGCACTCGCTGGAGGGAGCGCCGCCAGGGCTGCTGGAGACGGAGGGGGCGCTGTTGGCCGCCGCGCTGCAAGACGCGCAGCTAGCGCGCCGCCTGCGCAACGTCACGGAGCACTGGGCGTTTCTGCTGCCGGCCGACCAGGAGCTGGCGGCGGCGCTCTTCGAGAGGCTGGAGAGCGGAGCAGAGATGGACGTGGAGGCCGTGGTGGCCAGCCTGGCCAGTCAAGCAGCGCGGGACCGGGCCATAGAACTGTGCGTGGCGGAGGTGGACATGGCCACCGCCCGGGAGAACCTGGAGGCCCATGTAGGGCGTCTAAAGGCATACCGGCGAGGCCTGGGGCAGAGACGGCGGTACGCCGCCGTGTCCGACGAGCAACTGGCGGCGGCGGAGGTCCCACAGGACGAGGCCGAGAGCTTCGAGGAACTCCAGGGCCGGGTCATGGCCGCGTTGGAGCGGGGGGAGATAAGCCAGGCGCACCCGCTCTACCAGCGGTGGTTGGAGCTATCCAGTGAGCTGCATGGCTCAGGGAATCTCGACTACTGGGAAGAGGACTAGCAAGAAGAGCAAGTTGGCAGCGGGAAAAAAGAGGTCGGAGCGTGCGGAGCGCGGAAGCAAAGGCTCGCGCCATATGAGTGTAGTTCCTGTTGGAGCAGTGCGTGGCCGTGGGGCTGCCGGCAGGCAGGTAGTTGAGCGTGCCTGAGCGGTCCGCGGGGTCCGCAAGGAGGTCGAGTCGTTTTGGCGGCGCGGAAGGATGCGGGGATAAGAGACAACGAGGACGTCCGGCTCTTGCTGGCCAAGGGCAAGAAGCAGGGCGCCCTCACCTACGAGGAGATCCAAGACGGCCTGGCTGACCACGAGGAACTCGACAGCGAGGCCATGGACGATGTGTACCAGCTCTTCGCCGAGGCTGGCATCAAGGTGGTAGACGCGCGGCACGACGACGACGGCGAGGACGACGGCGGCAAGGCGGACGAGGAGGAAGACGTGCGTCAGGAGGAGCTGGCCGCGTTAGAGGGCATTCCGGTAGACGACTCGGTGCGCATGTACCTGCGCGACATCGGCCGGGTGCCGCTGCTATCGGCCAAGGACGAGCTGGAGTTGGCGCGGCGGATTCAGAAGGGCGACGGCGAGGTCGCCTACGACCGCATGGCGAACACCCTCAGCTTCAAGCCCAGCGATCGCCTGGAGCCGGAGACCGAGTACGTGGTGTCCATCCGCGGCGGGGAGAATGGCATCCGCGACCTGGCCAGCAATCGGCTGGCCAGCGATTCCACCTTCTCGTTCACCACCGCGGGCACCACCGCGCCACTGCGCGTGCTGGCAGTGGACCCGCCCCAGAGCGCGAAGGGTGTGGACGTGTGCGGCCTGGTGTGGCTGCGCTTCAGCGACGCCGTGGACCTGAAGAGCCTCGGCCCCGAGGCCCTCAGCCTCCAGCGCAGCGACGGCAGTTGTGTGCCCTGCGCGGTGGAGCCCGGCGGGGAGCGTAACGAGCTGCTGCTCATCCCACAGGAGCTGCTGCGCTATCGCAGCACCTACACGGTGGTGGCCAAGGGTGGCAAGGGGAGCGTGCGCTCACTGGATGGGCGGGGGCTGCGCCGGTCCCTGCGCGCCAGTTTCACCACCGTGGCGCGCGAGGTGCCGCCCAAGCTGTCCTGGTCGTCGCCTGCGCACGGCGAGCAGCAGGTGGGCACCTGCGAGCCCGTGATCGTGAAGCTGGACAAACGCCTGGAGGCCGGCACGGTCAATGCCGAGACCGTGCTGCTGAGCGATGGCATGGGGCATCCGGTGCCGGGCGCGGTGCACTACGATGGGCAGACCAGCCAGATACGCCTGATCCCGGACCAGGAGCTGCTGCTGGGCATGAAGTACCGGCTGGTGCTCAAGGGCGGGCGCCAGGGCCTGCGCAGCCTGGAGGGCACGCCCCTGAGCCGCAGCCTGGAGGTCGTGTTCACCACCGCGGAGGAGCAGCGCCCCTCGGAGGTCATCGCCACCTGGCCGCGCAACGGTCAGCGCGAGGTGGGGCTGAGCAGCGCCGTGCGGGTGACCTTCAGCCAGCAGATGGACCCCACCACCATCACGCCGGAGGCCATCAAGCTGAAGGACGAGGAGGCGGTCAGGAGGCTGGCGGAGGCCAACCTGCGGCTGGTGGTGAGCATAGCCAAGAAGTACACCGGGCGCTGCTCCATGAGCTTCCTGGACCTCATCCAGGAAGGCAACATGGGCCTGATGCGCGCGGTGGAGAAGTTCGACTTCCGCAAGGGCTACAAGTTCAGCACCTACGCGACCTGGTGGATTCGCCAGGCCATCACCCGGGCCATCGCCGACCAGGGGCGCATCATCCGCATCCCGGTGCACATGGTGGAGACCATCAATCGCCTGGTGAAGACCTCCCGCCAGCTCCTCCAGCAGCTCGGGCGCGAGCCCACGCTGGAGGAAGTGGCCACCGAGATGGATATCCCGCTGGAGCGGGTGTCCGAGATCAAGCGCATCGCCCCAGAGCCGCTGTCGCTGGAGGCGCCCGTGGGCGAAGAGGAGAACAGCCACCTGGGCGACTTCGTGCCCGACGAGGAGGTCAAGTCGCCGGTGGACGCGGCCAGCAACCTGGTGCTGCGGGAGAACCTGGAGCGGGTGCTCAACACGCTGTCCCCGCGCGAGCGGGAGGTCCTCAAGCTTCGCTTCGGTCTGGACGACGGCTACTCCAGGACCCTGGAGGAAGTAGGGCACATCTTCGAGGTGACGCGGGAGCGCATACGACAGATCGAGGCCAAGGCCCTCAAGAAGTTGCGACACCCCAGCCGCAGTAGGCGTCTGAAGGATTACCTGGACTAGCGCAGCCGCGGCGGCTTACCCGGTTGACGCTTGGCGTCAGGCGGTGTAAGGTGTTAGCGGGCAGCCGGGCGGCAGTCGGGTGTGCCTCGGTAACCTGCCGGTCGCAGGGCCTGTAGCTCAGTGGCAGAGCAGCCGGCTCATAACCGGTTGGTCCCTGGTTCGAATCCGGGCAGGCCCACCAAGCTAGCTGCCGGCAGGCAGGAGAGCGTTTCCCGCAGGCAGGATGTGCGCTATGGGACCTGCGCTGTGCGACGACTGCGCCCCAGCGCATATCGCACGCGGCGAATTGTCAACCTCTGCGCGCGGCTGGGCGAACCGGGCCGCGCGTGTTGTTAGGTAAGCCCGCAGCACCAAACATGATTGCCACTATTGCCGACACCCTGAAGGAGCGTCGCGGCCAGTTCGGCAGCCACGTGCTGTTCCTGGGCAGCGGGGCGGTGCTTCAGCCCATGCGGCGCACGCCCGACGAGCTGCTGCTGGAGGCAGCGCGCCGCTGGGCCCAGAGCCGAGGCCTGGACGTAGCCGACGCGCCCGAGCCGAATGGCCAGGAGGCGCTGCTGGCCGCCTTCGCCAGCGGGGTTCCGGATGAGGCGGAGCGCTGCCGACTGCTGCGGCCGCTGCTGGCAACCGGCCGGCCGGCAGAAGGTCACATTCGGCTGGCGGGACTCGTCAAGGCGGAATACTTCGGCACCATCTTCACCACCAGCTTCGACGGCATGCTGGAGCAGGCGCTGGAGAACCTGCGGCTGCTGGCCGGACAGGAGTACCTGCGCGTGGTGCTGCCGGAGGCCAGCGGCGAGGAGGTGGAGCGGGCGGTGCAGAGGTCGTCCCGCATCGCGCTGGTCAAGCTCTTCGGCGACCTGGAAGCCAAGGTGCTGCCGGTGACGCGGGCGGAGCGGCGGCGCAGCCTGGAGCCCGTCAGCGAGGTGCTGCGCGAGCAGTCGCGGGCGCTGTGCCTGTTTGTGGGCTTCACCCCGCGCGACGAGCCGGTGCTGGAGCACGTGGCGCCTGCGGGCCGCACGGTGTACTGGGTCTCCGAGCGGGTGCCCCTGGGGGACCGCGAGGCGCTGGACGAGCTGAAGCTACACAGCCCCGAGGAGCTGGACTGGCACGAGTATCGGCCGGAGGTAGGGCGGCTGCTGGCGGCGCGGGACTCGCGGGGCAACCTGGTGTGTCGCCAGGACGGCTCTTTCGACGCCTTCTTCGCCGAGCTGCACGAGCGGCTGGTGCGCCGGCGCCGGCACCGCCGGCTACAGCAGAAGAGCCAGATCACGCTGCTGCCCGGCGGCCCCTACCGCTTCCTGGAGCACTTCGACACCAAGCATGCCGACCTGTTCTTCGGCCGCGAGTCGGAGGTGGAAGCGCTCTGCGAGCTGATCCTGCGCCAGCGGCTGCTGGTGTTGTTCGGCCCCTCTGGCGTAGGCAAGACTTCGCTGCTCAAGGCCGGCCTGATGCCGGCTCTGACTGAGGAGGATGCCCCCAGCGAGCGGCAAGCCCTTCCCATCTACTGCCGGGGCCTGGAGGACCCAGTTGAGGACCTGCGCCTGGCGGTGACTGAGGCCCTGGAACAGGCGGAGGTGACGCTGGAGCCGACGCCCGAGCCGCCGCCGCTGCGGGACCTGCTCAATGCGGCGGCCGAGGCGGCCGGCCATCCGCTGGTCATCCTGCTGGATCAGTTCGAGGAATACTACGTGCGCCTGGGAGCGCCCATGCGCCAGGCGCTGCTGGACGCCCTGGCCGAGGCCATCAACTCGGCCCGCGACGACCTGCACTTCGTGATCGCGGTGCGCGAGGATTTCCTGGGCAGCCTCTACGATTTGTCGCAGCAGGTGCCGGACCTGTATCGGAACCTGTACCGTCTGGGGCGGCTGGACAGGGCAGCCGCGGAGGGCGCCATCATCAAGCCGGCGGCGCAGTTCGACGTGTACTTCGACAGCGATCTGCCCCAGGCCATCATCGAGGACCTGTATCTGGACGGGGTGCTGCCGGCCGAGCTTCAGATCGTGTGCGACCGGCTCTACGCGGGCCTACGCAAGGACCAGCGCCTGCTCACCCTCAAGCTGTACCAGCAGCTGGGCGGGGCGCAGGCCCTCATCGCCGACTGCATTGACCACGCCCTGGGCCAGCTCTCGCGGCGCGAGCGGCACCTGGCCCGCGCCATTCTGCGGGAGCTGATCACCGCCCACGAGACGCGCGCGACCCTGACCTTGGAGCACATCGCCAGCGCGGCCAAGGCCGAGGAGGAGACAGTGGGCCGCGTGCTGGCCCGACTGGAGGACCTGCGGCTGGTGCGGGGCGTAGGCAGCGAGGCGCAGCGCTGCTACGAGCTGGTGCACGAATACATTGCCAACGAGATCACGGGCTGGCTATCGCGGGAGGAGATGCGTACCAGGGACGTACAGGAGCTGCTGGCGCGGGAGCTTAATAGCTGGCGCAAGTTCAACCTGCTCATGCACCCCGACGAGCTGCGTCTGGTGCACGACCGCCGCGAGTCGCTGCGCATGAGCCGCGACGAGCTAGCGCTGGTGCTGCGCAGCGCGGCACGACAGGACTTCGAGGTGGACTACTGGTTCGGCCGCGCGGACGAGCTGGAGGAGCGCCTGGTCCCGTTCCTGCGCTCCCTGCTGGACGAAGAGCACGCCGACTCGCGACGGCTGGCGGTGCAGACCCTGGCCAAAACGGAGCGGCGGGACGCGCTGCTGGCCCTGATCGGGGCTCTGGACGATGAGGACCCAGAGGTACGCAGGGCGGCGCAAAGCGCCCTGGCGCCGCGCGACCGCGAGCTGGTGGAGTTGCTGGAGCAGGGCGGGCCGCGGCTGCGGGCGCAGGCGGCCTATGGCCTGGGACGCATCGGCAGCCGGCGGGGGCGCGACGCGCTGATCGAGGCCCTGGAGGACCCCAACCCCACCGTGCGCGAGCGCGCCGCGCAGGCCCTGCAACAGATGCCGAGCGTGGACGCTACCGAGGCGCTGTTGCGCCGGTTCAGCGGTCCCCAGCCGCCGCCCTGGTCGGTGGCCGAGGTGCTGGGGCGCACCGGCGACCAGAAGGAGATCCTCGAGCGGCTGGGGCGCCGTGCTCCGGCAAGCAGGGAATCGGCGCAGGCTCACTACGTGCTGGGCCGCACGTACCTGGGCACCAAGCAGGGAGAGCTGGCCGCGCGCGAGCTGGCCGCCGCGGCGCAGCTGGCACAGGACGACGAGGGCCAGTCGCTGGTGGCTGAGGCGCGGCAGGAGCTGGAGGCCACGAAAAGCCGCGAGCCGAGCGCGAGGTGGAGCATGTTCCGGGGCGATGCGGCTCACCATGCCGCCACCCGGGAGGGCCCGGCGCCGCCCCTGCAAGAGGCGTGGCGTTTTCGCACCCGCGATTTCGTGGCCAGCTCCCCAGCGCTGGCCGACGGCGCGGTGTTCTGCGGCGCCCGGGACCAAAGCCTCTACAGCCTGGACGCGGAGACCGGCGACCTGCGCTGGCGGCTGATGACCCGCGGGCGGGTGGAGTCGTCGCCCGCCGTGGACAGCAACCGCGTGTACGTAGGCTCGCACGACCACGGCGTGTACTGCCTGGACGCGCATACGGGCCGCATTCTGTGGCGCGCCGATCTGGGCCAGGCGGTGCGCTCCTCCTGTACCGTGGCTGACGGACTGGTGGTAGTGGGCTGCTGGGACAAAGCGGTACACGCGCTGCACGCCGACAGCGGGCAGCCGGCCTGGCGGCTGGCGACCGACGGCGAGGTGTACGCCTCGGCGGCCATTGCCTCCGGCGTGGTTTTCATCGGTTCGTGGGATCGGTTCTTCCGGGCCCTCGACCTGCACACCGGCGAGCTGGTGTGGCGCTATGAGACCCAAGGGGAGATCTCGTCCTCGGCTGCGGTGGCCGAGGGCTTGGTCGTGTTCGGCTCGGACGATGGCAACGTGTATGCCCTGGACCAGCAGACCGGCCAGCCTCGCTGGCAGCATGCCACCGGAGGGCGGGTGCGGTCATCGCCTGCGGTAGGCCGAGGCTGCGTGTTGATCGGCTCGCAGGACGGATACCTGCACTGCCTAGCGCTGGCCGAGGGGGAATTGCGCTGGCGGGCGCGCACGGACGAGGAGATCGTCTCCTCGCCGGCCTTGGTGGGGGAGGTGGTCTACGTTGCCTCGCGCGACGGGGCCTTCTACGCCGTAGGGGCCCAGACGGGCGAGATCGCCTGGTCGCACAAGACGCCCTATGGTATAGTATCCTCGCCGGCGGTGGCCGAGGGCAGGCTGGTTATCGGCATGGACTACTACCACATGGTGGCGTTCGTGGGCGCCGCACGCTGAGGCATGGGTCAGACATGAGCGGCAGCTCCCATCGGCGCGTGTGGGGTGTGGCCCTGCTGGCGGCCTTGCTGGGCGCCAGCGGCTGCGGCGCGCTGGAGGACCTGCGCACCTCGCTGGTGGCCAACCGCTACGTGGCGGATGGCACGGAGAAGCTGGCGGCAAACCGGCTCCCCGAGGCGGTGGAGGAGTTCGACCGCGCGCAGCAACTGCGGCGCAACGACCCCAAGCTGGCGCGGCTGTTGGCGCTGCGCTACGCTCTGGTCCGGCAGGCGGGCAAGGCGGCCTGGTGCCTGGCGGCGGCCGCCAAGGAAGATGCTGATCTGAGGAGATACGCGGAGGCCCTTAAGCGGCCGGACAGCGACGACTCGCGGCGCATATCCATCATCATCGAGGCCTTGACGCCCCCGCCGCGCCGACCCGAGCTGCTCATCAAGTGCGGCCTGGACGCTAAAGAGGCGGGGCAGACGAAGGTAGCCATAGCCTTACTGAAGAAGGCGGTGGAGGCGGGCGACGACAATGCTATGGTGCTCAACGACGTAGGCTACATGTTCGCCGATTGGGGCGTCGAGCTGGACGAGGCGCTGCGACTGACCAAGCAGGCCGACGCCCTGGCGCCCAACCGCGAGGCGATCATGGACAGCGTAGGCTGGGCCTACTACCGCAAGGGCATGCTGAACGAGGCGCTGCCCTACCTGGAGCGGGCGGCCCAGAAGGCACCCAGCTCGGCGGAGATTCGGTATCATCTGGGCATGCTCTACAAGCAGTTGGGCCGGCGTTCTGACGCGGTGCGCGAGTTCGCCGCGGCCGTGCGCAACGACCAGAAGCTCACGCGGGCCAAAGACGAACTGAACAAGCTGAGCTGGGAGCTGCCCCAGCCCACCAGAGGGTAGGGCTCTCCGTGCGGCGCACTACCGCGCCGCGCAGGATGGGCGTTCGTGTGTAAGCACCCCTCGCCTTGGCATAAGCCCCAAGACTACCTTCCCCTGCCGGCGGGGGAACCGTGAGGAGATGAGCCCGTGAAGATCGCCCAGCGCGCCGCGCGCATCACCCCCTCGTCCACGCTGGCCCTTACCGCCAAGGCCAAGGCCCTGCAGGCCCAGGGCATTGACGTGGTGGGCTTTGGCGCGGGCGAGCCCGACTTCGACACGCCCGCCCACATCGGCGAGGCGGCCAAGCAGGCCATAGACCAGGGGCACACCAAGTACACCTCCGGCATCAACGAGCTGAAGAGCGCGCTGCGGCAGGCCTACCAACGTGACTCGGGGCTGGAGTACAAGGCTGCGCAGATGTGCGTGGGGGTGGGTGCCAAGCATGTGCTGCACACCGCCTGCCAGGCCCTGTGCGACCCGGGCGACGAGGTCATCATCTTCGCGCCCTACTGGGTGAGCTACCCCGAGATGATCCGCATGGCCGAGGCCGAGCCGGTGGTGGTGGAGTGCGCCGAGGCCGACGGCTTCGTGCCCGCGCTGGCGGACGTGGAGAACGTCATCACCGACCGCACGGTGGCCATCATCCTCAACAGCCCCTCTAACCCCACGGGTGCGGTGTTCCCCGAGGAGACGGTGCGCGGCCTGGCCGACTTGGCCGTCAAGCACGACCTGCTGCTGATCTCCGACGAGTGCTATGACAGGATCATCTTCGATGGCCTGACCGCCCTGTGCCCGGCCACCATCAGTGACGAGGTGCGCGAGCACACTCTGGTGGTCAACGCGGCCTCCAAGGCCTACGCCATGACCGGCTGGCGCGTGGGCTGGGGGCTGGGCCCGACCGAGCTGCTCAAGGCCATGAACGACTACCTGAGCCACGAGACCTCTAACCCATGCAGCATCGCGCTCATGGCGGCCGCGGCCGGGCTGCTGGGCAGCCAGGATTGCGTGCGGGAGATGTGCGCCGCGTTCGAGCAGCGGCGCGACTACGTGGTGGAGCGCATCGCGGCCATGCCCGGCTTGACCTTGGCGCGGCCGCAGGGAGCGTTCTACGCGTTTCCCAACGTCAGCGCCCACTACGGTCGCGAGCTGGGCGGGAAGGTGATCCGGGGCTCGGCGGACTTGTGCGCGTATCTGCTGGAGGCCGGCCAGGTGGCGGCGGTGTCTGGGGACGGCTTCGGCGCCGACGACTTCCTGCGCCTCTCGTTCGCCACCTCCAGGGAGCAGCTCGAAAAGGGCCTGGACCGGATCGAGAAAGCCCTGGCGTAGCGGGCGCTTCTGTTTGGCCTCAACCCCGGCGCGGGCGCAACCCGACCGCGAGGGCGCACCATGGAGCGGCGACGTTTCGTCGCATCGCTGTGGGTCGGAGCTGACTACTCCGCCTTCAAGTTCGTGCGCAGCCATCTACAGATGCCGGACGTGCCCGGCTTCGGCTTGTCGCTGACGGCTTGAAGTAACCAGGAGGTGCGAGCATGAGGTTAGCGGGCCGATGGTCTAGAGCACTGATGGCCTTTGTCGGCCTGGCCCCGCTGGTGGGCGTCGCATTGCTGGCGGCGGCGCCGGCGGCCGACCTGGAGGGGCCGTTCGTCGGCAACGTCACCTCAGACTCAGCGGTCATCTGGTGGCGCAGCTCAACGCCTGCGCCGGGCGCGGTCGTCATCGCCAACCGCACGCTGCGCGACGACCAGCCGCCGTTTGAGGTGACTGTCACCGGCCTGGAGCCGGGCAAGACCTATCAATACCACGTCGAGCTTGACGAGGGCGGGCGGCTGCCGGGCCAGGGTGACTACAGCCTCCGCACGGCGGCGGGCCGCGGCACCGAGGCCGAGTTCCGCTTCGCCGTCATCTGCGACAGCCGCGGCACCAAGGCCTCGGAGCCTGTCAACGTGCCGGTGCTGCAAGCACTCCTCAAACACGCGAAGTCCCGCAGCGCGCAGTTCGTCGTCTTCCCGGGCGACCTGGCCTTCGGCTACTGCAACGATGCGGCCGAGTACCGGCGCGAGCTGCGAGTCTGGAAGTCGGCCGCCGCCGACCTGATGCACGAAATCCCCGTGTACCTGACGATGGGCAACCACGACGTGCTCATCCACCCGGACCGCGACCGCTTCCCTTCGACGTTGCTCAGGGTGGTGAGCCTGTCGAACCACGGGCCCTACGATCTGGACGGGGCCATGGTAGGCGGCAAGCTGCTGACCGGCGAGGAGGCGTTTGCGCAGGAGTTCGTCAACCCCAGCAATAGCCCCCAGCCCGAAAACGCGGGCGCACCGCCCTACGCGGAGACCTGCTACTCGTTCGACTGGGGCAACTGCCACTTCGTGGTGCTCAACACCAACTACTGGGTCGGCACCCGCTCTTTCCCCCGCGTGCCCGGCGATCCGTGCCGACTCTACGAGCGCGGCAATCCCGAAGGGCGCATAATGGACCGGCAGATGCAGTGGCTGCGCGAAGACTTGCGCCGCGCCCGCCAGGCTGGCGCCAGGCACATCTTCGTCTTCGGCCACGAGCCGGCTTTCCCCGTCGGGGCGCACGTGGACGATGCCATGTACTACGAGGGCAACGCCACGCTGTCGCTCAAGCGCGACATCCGCGCCCGTCAGCACCAGTTCTGGCAGATGCTCAGCGACAACGGGGTGCTGGCCGGGTTCTTCGGGGACGAGCACAACTACTCCCGCGCCCTGATCGGCCCGGCGGGGGACAAGACCTACGACCCGCCCATCTGGCACATCATCACTGGCGGCGCCGGCGCGCCGGCCTCCAGCGTGCGCCGCACCGACTTGCCCTGGAGCGATTCCATCCGCGTCTTCGAGGACCGGCGCCACTACTGCCTGGTGACCGTCCGCGGCCGGCAGGTCACCCTCGAAGTCTTCGGCCTCCCCGCCGACTTCGACCCCGCCACCACCCAGCCCAAGTTCGAGGTGATTGATCGGGTGGAGGATATGACGGCGAGGGACTGAGGAGACCACCTCCAGCCACCTCCGCAGGCTCAGCTCGCCCACCGCCGGCCGCAAGCCTGCGGCTACCCGCAGCACAGCGCCAGAGCTCCACGCCCTCGAACGGGGGTGCTAACGCGGCCTGGTCGGGGGTTGACAGGGGCGGGGCAAGTTGCCTATACTCAGGGCCTCTGCTGCGTCAAAGGGAGTGTAGGTGCTGGAGCTGCGAGGACGCCAACTGATCGCCGCCGTCTGTGCGGCCAGTTTGCTGCTCGCCCTCGGCGCTGCCGCAGCCGCCGCCCCCCGACCTGCGTGGGTCATCCCCGACGTGCTCAACGTGCGTGCCCAGCCGGGCACCGACCAGGGCAGCCTGGGCCAGCTCAAGCGCGGCGAGAAGGTCTACGTGCTGGCCTTCAACGACAAGTGGTGCAAGGTCAGCTACCACGGCGGCAAGCGCGGGTGGGTGGCGGAGTGGCTGCTGCGATTCAGCCCGGAGGCGGGGCGCAAGCTCGCGGCCAGCAGCTCGGCCCAGGCCTCCAGCCCGCCAGCGTGGGTGAAGGGCGATGAGGTCAACGTGCGCTCGGGCCCCAGCGAGGCCAAGAGCAAGGTAGCCACCGCGCACCGGGGCGCCAAGGTCTACATAGTGGCCAGCCAGGCCGGCTGGCACAAAGTCAAGCTGTCGTCGGGCAAGTACGGCTGGATTCGGGCGGACTTGCTGGAGCGCAACGCCGCCCAGGGACGCAACCTGGCGCAGGCGCCGTCCGCCAGCGCCGCCAGCAAGGCGCCGACGGCCAAGGCCTATGTCAGCGCCAACGGGGTCAACGTGCGCTCAGGCCCTGGCAGCCGCTTCGAGCAGACGGACACCCTGGCCAAAGGCACCACTGTCTGGCTCATTGACCAGCAAGGCCAGTGGCGGAAGGTCAAGTATGGCAGTGGCGAGGGCGGGTGGGTGGCCGACTGGCTGCTCAAGTTTGAGGGGGCCGGGCAGGCGCCCAAACCGACGCTGGCGAGCCAGACGCCGGCCGTCTCGGGCGCGCAGGACCCCCTGATGGCGGTGACGGCGTGGATCGCCGGGGACGACGTGAACGTGCGCTACGGCCCCGGCATGGAGTTCGACCCCAAGACCACAGTGGCGCGCGGCACCAAGGTCACCGTAGTGGACATCGAGAGCCACTGGTGCAAGGTCAAGCTGCCCGAGGGGACCATCGGCTGGGTGGCCGGTTGGGTGATGGACTTCGCCGGCCCCGGTCGCGAGATACTCATCCAGGAAGGCGAGCGGACGGTGGCGGGGCGCGTGGGCTGGGTGACGAACGACGAGGTGAACATGCGGGCCGGGCCGGGCACCAACTACGGGGAGCTGGCGGAGGCGGCGAAGGGCACCGAGGTGGTGCTGCTGGATCGCGAGGGCGCCTGGTACAAGATCGCCACCTCCAACAACAAGGTAGGCTGGGTGCACACTCAGTACGTGGAGACGCGGGAGGAGCGCATCGCCCAGCGGGAGCAATCGGGGGACAACGCGGGCCCGGTCAGCGTGGCCGCCCTACCCAGGGAGGGCGAGTCGGGCATCCGCTACAGCGACTGGAGCGGCAGCGCCATCGTGCGCACGGCCATGAACTACCTGGACCGGGGCATTCGCTACCAGTACGGGGGCACCAGCGTGGAGGGCGGCTTTGACTGCTCCGGGTTCGTGCAGCACATCTTCGCCCAACTCGGCCTGCAACTGCCCCACTCGTCTCAGAGCCAGTTCCTGCGCGGCACGCCGGTGGCCGTGAGCGACCTGCGGGCCGGCGACGTGATCTTCTTCAAGAACACCTACCGCCCCGGCATCTCGCACGTGGGCATCTACAGCGGCGACGGCGAGTTCATCCATTGCTCCAGCGCCAATCACGGCGTGGTCGTCAGCCGGCTGGACTCGAAGTACTACTCCCGCAGGTACGCGGGCGCTCGCCGCATGCAGTAGCCTCAGGCCCAACCGCGCCCGTCGGTAATCCACGCATCTCCACAGCTTTCGCACGCACATGGAACAGCCCCAGCACTCCACCACCGATCAGCCGAAGAGCCCGTCCCTGGGCCCGCTGCCGTATGCGCTGCTCACCTGGCTGTCGGCCAGCGCCATTGCGGTCGCCTCCAGCCTCTGGCAGCGCTCTTCGCTGCCGCCCAGCGCCTACGGCTTCGTGTTCCTGGCCCCGCCGCCTGTCTGGGGCGTCAAGGTGGCCTGGTATCTGGCCACCTGCGCCCTGGCGGGCGTCATCGTCCGCTGGTGCGACCCGCGGCAGGCGTGGGTAGTAGCCACGTTCGTGGCCTTGTCGGCGGCCCTGCCTCTGCTGGTGCCAGCCCGCGCCATTGTGGTCCCCAGCGGATCGGCCCTGTCCTGGCTGCTGGGCGATCAGTGGATGCCCTACCTGGACAAGGCTATCCTCGGGCTGGGCCTGGTGCTGGCCGCGCGGCTTGCCTACAGGCGGGCAGGGCAGGCGGAGTAGGCCAAGCGGGATGAGGCTGTGAGCGGCTCATGCTCCACGTCCTGGCAATCATCGGCAACGTCATCTTCGTGCTCGTGCTGCTGCTGGGCTTCGTGGCGGCGGTGCTGGGCCTGCCGGGCACGGTGCTCATCCTGCTGGCCAGCTTCGTCTACTCCGCCTGCACCCACTTCCAGGTCATCCACTGGTGGCTGCTGCTGACGCTGCTGGGGCTCACCGTCGTCGGCGAGGCCGGCGACAACCTGCTGAGCGCCATGGGCGCGCGCAAGTATGGGACCTCGACGCGGGGGATGTTTGTGGCTGTCGCAGGAGGCCTGGCGGGGGCAGTGGTGGGTGGGCTCTTCGTGCCGTTCCTGGGTCTGGTCGGGCTGTCGCTGGGGCCGGTGGGCGGGGTCCTGCTGTCGCTGCTGGCCCCGATAGCCGGGGCGTTCGCGGGCGGCTTCGGGGCGGCCTATCTGCACGAGCTGCGCGCCGGAAAGCCACGGCGCGAGGCCCTGCGGGCGGGCTGGGGCGCTTTTTTCGGGCGGGCGCTCGGTGTCTGCCTGAAGCTGGCCATCGCCGGGGTTATGGTGGCGCTGGTGTTGTGGCAGGCGTTCGTCTCGTAGCCCGCAGGGGCACGCTAGCCCGCAAAGTTGGGCAGATGCTCCCTGTGGGCAGCCAGCAGCTCGTCCAGCAGCTTCTCGGCCGTTTCCAGGCCTGGCACCAGCGGGTCGGCCAGCAGGGCCTGAAGGGCCAACTGCCGGGAGCCCTGTAGCGCCGCCTCGACGGTCAGTGCTTGCTGCCAGGCGCGGGCCTGTAGCCAGGGCACCACGCCCGGGGGCAGCGGCAGGGCTTTCATGCCCGAGACCCCCTCGGGGCCGACCAGCGCCTCCACCTCCACAATGGCGCCCTCCGGCATTTCGTCCAGGCACCACTGGTTGGGGATATTGACCACGTGCACCTCGCTGCGGCCAGTGGCCATGGCGGAGATGATGTCAACGGCCTTCTCGCCGGAGCGGCCCATCTGGCCCAGGGGCTCCTGCCCGTCAGCCTGGCGGCGCCAGGTGGCCAGCGTCTTCTCGCGCTCCGAGGCCCGCGTGGGCGGCTGGAAGAGCGAGAGGCCGTAGGCTCGGCCGTGCTTGGCCTCGCGGCCCAGGAACCAGGGGAAGAACTCAGCCACATGCACGTCCCCCGGCGAGGGGAACGCGCCAAAGAGGCGGAACAGGCGCGCGCTCACCGGGAAGGGCACGTCGCTGGCGGCCTCCAGGCGCTCCTCGAGCAGGGGGTATACGTCCTGGCCGCCGGCGTGGAGGTCCAGAATCCAGGTCAGGTGGTTGACCCCGGCGGCGCGGGCGGCGAGGGCACCGTGGTCGAAGCCCAGGAAGTCCTCGAGTTGCCCCAAGGTGCCGAAGAGGCCGTGACACAGGCCAAGGGTCGGAACCGTGGAGGTCTGATAGGCGGCCAGGACGTTACAGGTGAGCGGATTGCTGTAGTTGATGAGCCAGGCCTGCGGGCAGAGCGCCTCCATGTCATCGCATATCTCCGCGATGAGCGGCACCACCCGCAGCGCGCGGGAGAGGCCGCCGGGGCCGACCGAATCGCCGACGCTCTGAGCAATGCCGTGGCGCCAGGGGATGTCAATGTCCTTATGCCAGGCCTCCACGCCGCCGATAGCAACCGTGCAGATGACGAAGTCGGCGTCGGTCAGGGCCTGCTGGCGAGAGAGGGTAGGCTCGATGGCCAGGTCGGCGCCCACATGCTCCACTAGGCGCCGGGCCAGCGCGGCCATCACCTCCAGCCGCTCGGCATCAATGTCGTGCAGCACGGCCACGCTGCCGGAGAGGTCCGCAGTGAGGGCCAGGTCGGTGACCAGGCCCCTGGTGAAGCTGAAGCTGCCGGCGCCGACCAGCGCAATGCGTTTGGCTGCCACCTGGATGGCCTTCCTTTCCTGTGCAATGGCCGCCGTCTCTTCCCCACGCTCCGGCGGGTGACCTCTGCGCGCAAGCCAGGGCTATCAGCATGGCTGGCTCCGTGCTATACTGTGGCGGCGGGAGAAAACGCGAGGGCAAGAGGCCTATGATCATCCGCGAGAGAGTTCCGGCACGAGTGGGCCTGATGGGCAACCCTTCCGATGGCTTCTATGGGAAGACCATCGCCTTCCTGGTGCACAACTTCTCCTGCCAGGTGACGCTCTGGGAAAGCCCGACGCTGGAGATCGTGCCCAGCCTGCCCCACGACCACCGTTCGTTCGACAGCCTGGAGGAGCTATCGCAGATCGCCGAGCGGGAGGGCTACTACGGGGGAATACGCCTGATCTTCGCCACCTGCAAGAAGTTCCGCGACTACTGCCGCGACCAGGGGCTGCAACTGGGCAGCCGCAACTTCACGGTCACCTACGAGACCAACATCCCCCGCCAGGTGGGGCTGGCGGGCTCCAGCGCCATTGTGGCCGGCACGTTCAAGGCGCTCATGCGGTTCTACGGGCTGACCGAGGAGCAGGTCCCGAAGCCGGTGCAGCCCAACATCGTCCTGAGCGTGGAGACCCAGGAGCTGGGGCTCTACGCCGGGCTCCAGGACCGCGTGGTGCAGGTCTACGGCGGCATGGTCTACATGGACTTCAACGAGCAGCACATGGGTCAGCACGGCCACGGGCGCTACGAGAGCCTGGACCCGGACCTGCTGCCGCCGCTGTTCGTCGCCTTCATGTCGGACCCCAGCTCGCTGAACAGGCTGCACAACGCGGTGCGCTACCGCTTCGAGAGCGGAGACCCAGCCGTGCGCCAGGCTATGAGGCAATGGGCTCAATACGCCGAGGAGGCCAAGCAGGCCCTGGCGGCAGGGGAGAAAGGGCGCCTGGCGGAGCTGATGAACGCCAACTTCGACCTGCGGCGGCGCATCTACGGCGAGGCGGCGCTGGGCGAGAGGAACCTGGAGATGATCGAGATCGCGCGCCGCCTGGGGCTGTGCTCCAAGTTCACCGGCTCGGGCGGCGCGGTGGTGGGCATCTGCGAGGACGACGACCTCTTCGGCCGGCTGCAGGCCGCCTACGCCGACCGGGGCTACTTCTGCGTGCGCGCTCAAGTGCAACCGCCGGCGGAAAGCTCCTAAGCGCAGGCCACCTAACGTGGCACCCACCCCCTTCCACCCCTAGCGGCCTGTTGGCTGCCGCCGGCTGGGGGCCATCGCGACCGGTTTCTCGCCGACAGGACCCGCTAGCGGCGCCTCGCAGGGGCCTGGGCGGGCTGCGTTGCCATGCCCTCTCTCACACCCCTTGACAGCAGCCGAACGGGTAAGGTAATATTGATATTGAGATTCATCATCGTTTTCACTTAGGCATAGGTGAAACCAACTGGCCCACGGCCCGGCAACTAGTAGCTGTCCTTCCGCCTCCGGTCCGGCGCGGTGGCACCGCCGTTTCAGGCACCGGCGTGGCGCGCCCCGAAAGCTGCCCAGGCGCAAGCTGCTGGCCATAGTGGGCTCGCCCAACGTGGGCAAGAGCGTCATCTTCAACGCCCTGACCGGAGCCTACGTCACCGTGTCCAATTACCCGGGAACGACGGTCGAGTTGGCGCGAGGCAGGGGCCGCATCAACGGGGTCGAGTACGAAGTGGTTGACACTCCAGGCATGTATTCACTGCTTCCCATCACTGGCGAGGAGATGGTGGCCCGGGACATCCTGCTGCAAGAGCAGCCCGACGTGGTGCTACACGTCATTGACGCCAAGAACGTGGAACGTATGCTGCCCCTGACCTTGCAGCTTATGGAGGCGGGGCTGCCGGTGGTGTTAGTGGCGAACGTCTTAGACGAGGCCGAACACATGGGGATGCACCTGGACCTGCAAGCCTTGCAGCAGCGGCTGGGCATCCCGGTAGTGGGGACGGTGGGGACCAGCGGACGGGGCCTGGATGCCTTGCGCAGCGTGATCCACCATGTTGCCAACAGCGGGCGCAGCCCTAGTTGACTACGGCCAGCCTCTAGAACGGTTCATACAGCGCCTTACGGCGCTGCTGGAGGGGGATTACCACCTGGGTCCCCGGGCGGTCGCCTTGCTGCTGCTCCAGGATGACCATCGCCTGTTGGCGAGAGTGCGCCGGCACGAGCCCCAGGCCCAGCAGATCCAGCAGGCCCTGGAAGCGGCGCGGCAGGAGCTAGGCAGGGCGCCCGCCTACAACATCACCATGAGTCGCCATCAGGCGGCGGCCGGGCTGCTCGCGGACGTGCTGACGCTGGAGGAGCGGCCACGGCGCTCGTTCCGCGAGCTACTGTCAACGTTCTGCATCAACCCCTGGACGGGTGCGCCCCTGCTCATGCTGGTTCTCTACGTGGGCCTGTACCTGTTCGTAGGCAAGCTGGGCGCGGGCACACTGGTGGGCTTCCTGGAGAGCACCGTGTTCGACCGCTGGCTGCTGCCGCCGGTGGAGCGCTTCGTAGAGGCGGTCTTGCCCTGGCCCACCTGGTCGAGCCTATTCGTGGGCGAGTACGGCATCATCACGCTAGGCGTAAAGTACGCCGTAGCCATCGTGCTGCCGGTGGTGGGCACGTTCTTCCTGGTGTTCTCGCTGCTGGAGGACAGCGGCTACTTGCCGCGCCTGGCGCTGCTGGTGGATCGCGTGTTCAAGCGCATCGGCCTCAATGGCCGCGCCGTGGTGCCGCTGGTGTTGGGCTTCGGCTGCGACACCATGGCCACCATGGTGACCCGCATCCTGGAGACGCGGCGCGAGCGCATCATCGCCACCTTGCTGCTAGCCCTGGCCATTCCCTGCGCCGCGCAACTGGGCCTGTTCGCGGCGCTGCTGTCCAAGACTTCGCCGACCCTGTTGCTTGCCTGGGCTGCTATCATCGCTGCCCAGTTCCTGCTGGTAGGGAGCCTAGCCAGCCGGCTCATGCCGGGCCCCAGGCCCAACTTCTACATGGAGGTCCCGCCCCTGCGCCTGCCCAAGCTGAGCAACGTGCTGACCAAGACCTACAGCCGCATGCACTGGTACTTCAAGGAGGTCTTTCCCCTGTTCGTGCTGGCCAGCGTGCTCATCTGGGCGGGGCGCCTGACACACCTCTTCGACCTGATGCTCGCCGCCCTCAGCCCCATCGCGCAGGCCCTGGGCTTCGGGGAGCACTCCGGCCGCATGGCGGAGGTCTTCCTGTTCGGCTTCTTCCGCCGCGACTACTCCGCGGCGCACCTCTTCGATCTGGAGGCGACCACCAACCTGACCAACAACCAGCTCCTGGTGGGCGCGGTGACCTTGACCCTGTTCATGCCCTGCATCGCGCAGTTCCTGATCATGAAGAAAGAGCACGGCTGGGGCATTGCCCTGGCCATCGGCGCGTTCACGTTCACCGTCGCCTTCATCATGGGCACGCTGCTGAACCTGGTGCTGAAGGCGACGGGGATTCAGCTATGACCTGCCCCATGTGCGGCCACCAGTTCGAACCGCAGCAGGCGCAGCAGGCCTGCGAGGCCTGCCCGCTGTCGAGCGGCTGCCAGATCATCTGCTGCCCCAACTGCGGCTACCGCATGCCCGCCGAGCCGCCCACGCTGGACACGCTGCGGCGCTGGTGGCGTAGCCTCTCCGGTGGCAGGGGCGCTGCGCCAACCGGCACCAAGGAACGCTGAGCGATGCCCCTCTCCGACAAGGCGCAGGAGATCCTGGAACGCTACTGGATGGACGCGGTGGAGCAGGACGCCGACAGCTTGACCGTGGGGCAACTGGGACAGGACGCCGACGAGGAGGCCCTGGGGGAGTTGGCGAGCGAGGGCCTGGTGGTGCGCGCTGGCGAGGCGCTTGCGCTCACGGACGCGGGCATGCAGCAGGCTCGGCGCATGATCCGCAGCCACCGGCTGGCTGAGCGTCTGCTGGCGGACTTGCTAGAGACTCGGGGCTGGCAGATGGAGGAGGCAGCCTGCCGCTTCGAGCACTCCCTTTGCGAGGGCATTGACGAGCGCGTGTGCACGCTACTGGGGCACCCCAGCAAATGCCCCCACGGGCGGCCCATCCCGCCGGGCGAGTGCTGCCAGCGCCAGGCGCGCGGAGTGAGAGTGGTCAGCCGCCTGTCGGGGATGAACCCCGACGACGAGGGCGAGATCGCCTACCTGGTCATGGACGACCCCGACCGGCTGAAGAAGGTCATGGCCATGGGCATCCTGCCGGGCATGAAGGTAAGGCTGGTGCGCCAGTACCCCAGCTACGTCTTCGACGTGGGCAACACCCAGTACGCCGTGGACGAGCGGATAGCTGACGGCATCTACGTGAGAGTCACGCAGCCTGCGCCCTAGCGCGGCCTGCCGCCTGCCTTGACCCGGGCTAGGCGCCGGTGTAGAATTGGGCCCACTTCGGCAATCCGCAGGTGAGGGATGGCCGCGCGATCCGCAAGAGAGGCCTTCTACAAGCACGTGGCCATGCGGGGGCTGCGGCGCACGCCGCAGCGGGAGGCCATACTGACCGAGTTCCTGCGGTGGGAGCGGCATTGCAGCGCGGAGGAGCTTTACGACGCGCTGCGTCGCAAAGGCCAGCGCGTGGGCTCTAGCACCGTGTACCGCACCTTGAGGCTGCTGGCCGAGTGCGGCCTGGCTCGCGAGGTGGAATTCGATGATGGCATCACTCGCTTCGAGCATCTCTACCAGCACGACCACCACGATCACCTCGTCTGCTTAAAGTGCGGCAGCTTGATCGAGTTCTCCAGCCCTACCATCGAACGCATCCAGGCGCAGGTGGCGGCGGAGCACGGCTTCGAGCCCAAACGTCACAAGATGGAGATCTACGGCCTCTGCCACCACTGCCGCTAGCGCGGCGTATCCCCCACGCAGAGGATGCCTGCTTCCATGCCCATAACCGTGGCCGTCTTCGATCTGGGCAACGTGACGCTCACCTTCGATCCGCAGCGGGCCATTAGCCGGGTGCTGCCGCACTGCCGGGTGCAAGACCAGGTCGCGCCTCTGCTGCTGGATTCCGAGGAGACGCGCCTGCTGGAGTTGGGCGAGATGCAGCCGCTGGAGTTCTACCGCCTCGCCAAACGGCGTCTGGGGCTGGACCTGTCGCCGCAGGAGTTCAGTCACCTGTGCAGCGACGTCTTCGACCTGAACGAGGAGGCCCTCGACCTGGTGCGGCGTCTGACCGGCGTGCACAAGTACCTGCTATCCAACACCAACGCGGCGCACGTGCGCTTTATACGCGATCGCTTCCCCGGCATCTTCGACCCCTATGAGCGGCTGTTCCTGTCCCACCAAGTGCACCTGCTCAAGCCCGATCCGGCCATCTTCCGCGTGGTGCTGGAGGCCAGCGGCCGCCCGCCGGCGGAGCACGTGTTCACCGATGACCAGGAGGCCAACGTCGAGGCCGCCCGGGGGTTGGGCATGCAGGGCATCGTCTTCCGCTCCGCCGAGCAACTGGCGGCCGAGCTGGCGGCGCTGGGCGTGCGTGCGGCCGGCCCGTGAGCCCGTTCACACTGCCGGCGCGGACGGCGGCTGTATGCTGAGGGGGCCGGCTGCTTGAGAATCAGGAAGGATTGCGCTCGGCGGCGGCGAATTGGTGTGCCCGACGCTGGCAGTTATACCTACCATGCCTGAGGGCCGGCGGGTGCGGTCCGAGGGGCCGGCCATGCCCCGACTCCCAGCAGGGGCGGGGTCGAAAAGGAGCCATTGAGGATGAAAGCGCCTGTGGTCAACCAGGACGAATGCACGAGCTGTGAACTGTGCACCGAGATTGCGGCCAACACGTTCGCCATGGACGACAATGACCTGGCCAGCGTGGTCAACCCCCAAGGCGATCCGGAGGAGGACATTCAAGAGGCGATAGACAGTTGTCCAGCGGAGTGCATCTCCTGGAAGGAGTAGCAGCCCCGTCCGTGCGCCCAAGTGCAGGTAGTTCCCAGGAGTCAGGCCCAGCCTGGCCCCTGGTTGCGTGTCGGGGCCGCGGTGCCCGCCTTACTGCCGTCCCGCTTGCTGCACCAGCCGGCGGCGGTTGTAGAGGTTCATCTGCCGCGCCACGGGGTCCACGATGACGGTGCGCCTGTAGTGCAGCAGGCCGATGCCTACCGCTGCGAAGATGCCGCAGATGATCGCCAGCCCCCAGAGTTCGTCGGGCTTGCCGGCAATGCGGTAGCAGGCCGCCACGCCTATGCCTACGGCTCCGCCTGCCGCGAGGAGGACGCCCGCCACGGTCAGCCGCGCCTTCATGACCATCCAGCCACGGCGGGTGTCCATGGTAATCCGGCCCTGCAAGAAGGCATCGGGCATGGCCCTACTTTCCTCCCTAAGCGTCGGTTCCCTTCGGCGCCTGGACTCCCGTCAGCCGGAACACCCCCTCGGCGCCGGTCTGCTCCACCACGGCCACCTCGCCGGCCAGCTCCTGCGTCGCCTTGGTGAGCAGGATCTCGTCAGGCTTGGCCTTGCCCGACAGCAGAGCGGCTTCGTTCACCGGCCGGCCGATGGCGGTGAACTCGTTGTAGGTGTTGGTGCCCAGGTTGCCCACGGCGGCGGTGCCGGAGGAGAGGCCAATGCCGAGGTGCATCTTCTCGGCGTCTGGGTCGTCCCAGCTTCTCAGGGAGGCTATCATCTCCCAGGCGCAGCGCACCGCGCGCCTGGCATGATCCGGCTGCCGCCGCTGGGTGTTGAACGTCACCAGCAGGGAATCGCCCATGAACTTGTCCAAGGTGCCCTCGTGCTTTTCCACGACCTCGCCCAGGCGCTCGAAGTGCTTGTTGAGAAAGTCCATGCGTTGGACGGGCGAGAGATCGCTGGTGGCCCTGAAGAAGCCCTTGAGGTCAGTAAGCAGGGCCGTGATCTGCCGCTCCTCGCCACCGAGCTGGACGGCCGGGAATAGGTTGCGGGTCATGGGCGGTGGGTCCCCTTCCTCGCCCCGCTTGACGCTGCCCTGCGGATGGTCTAAACTACCGGGCAAGGCTCACTCGCTGTTGGCTTGCCGAAGGGCCCGTATTCCAGCTCTCCATCATAGCACTTTTCCGGGGGGATGAGGGTCATGCGCCACCATTTCGCGGCAGTGCTGGTCGCAGTGCTCGTGCTCGTGGCGGCGGAGGCGCTCGCGCAGGAGAGTATGCCGATTGTAGTCGCCGGGAAGATCGTGGCGCGGGTGCGGGACAAGGGGCCCTACGAGAGCGTGGCCCAGCGCGCGGCCCAGGTCAACAAGCAGATCACCGAGGCCATCTCCAGGAAGGAAGTGGGCGTGCCGCACATGTCGCTCAAGCAGGAGAAGGGCCTGTGGGTCATCTACGTGGGCAGCACCAAGCTGATCAGCGTCTACCCTTCCGAGGCCCAGGCCAACGGGGTAACGGAGCAGGAGCTGGCGGCCAGGTGGCTGAAGAGCTTCGAGCGAGAGCTGCCGAATTGCGAGCCCATGCCCGACCGCATCAAGCGGCTCGGGGCCGCCGCCTTCGAGAAGCCCGTCCGCACGGGGCCCAGCACGCCTGCGGGCCCGAGCGAGGCCGGCCCGGCAGGCAGCCGCGGGCCAGAGCCTGGCCTGACGGGGCCGGTAGCGCCGGTGGGCACGGTCGAGCCACCGCCGCCCAGCGGGCGCAGCACGGCGCTGTTGGTGGTGATTGACTACTTCAACACGGTGCGCTCGCTGGACCCGGCGCAGTACGAGGGTCAGAAGGACGAGCTGGGCCGGAACCTCATCACCTACCTGGCCCCCTTCGTGACCGCCGCCAAGGAGCCTGGCAGCATGACGCCTGTGACGCCGACGCACATCGGCCCGGCTACCACCTCGGCGCCCGGGGGCCGCACGCCGGTGCTGGTCAAGCCGGCCGGCGGCCCGGCGCCCGGCGGGGTAGTGCCGGTCAAGCCGCCGCCGGGGGTGGCGACGACCATAGTGAAGCCTGGGCCGGCCACGGCGGCGGCGACCTCGAAGGTGCCGCAGAAGCAGCGCATCCGCCGCAAGATGAACGCCCTCCAGCAGCCCCTGGCAGATATGAAGAAGGCCGGCGACGCGCGGGCCGCACAGATCGAGGAGCTGATCAACCAGTCCCGGCAGAACTACTATGCCAGCGAGTTCGACAGCTCTGAGGAGCTGATAGACGCCGCCCTGGAGTTGGCCGGCATCAAGGTCGAGTAGCGGCTCGGGTGCAGCAGGCACCTCTCTTTTCCATGAAGCCCATCGCCGCCGCACTGCTCGACCTGGACTGCACCTTGTATCCCCCCGACGCTGGCCTGGTCGAACGCATTGACTGCAACCTCACGGCCTTCATCGCCTTGCGCCTCGGCCTGCCCCAGGCGCAGGCGGATGCTCTGCGGGTGCGGTACTGGCGCGAGTACGGCGCCACCGTCCGGGGCCTGCACCTGCGGCATGGCATCTCCTACGAGGACTGCTATCAGCAAGTCTGCGCCTTCGACTTCCGCGACTACGTGAACCCCGACGAGCGCGTGGCGCAGGCCCTGCGGGCTATCCGCTGCCTGCGGGTGCTCTTCTCCAACGCCCCCCGCGCTTACATTGACCGGATGCTGGCGGCCCTCGAACTGGAGGGGCTGTTTCCCCGCCTCTACTCCCTGGAGTTCTGCGACTACCAGGCCAAACCGGATCCCGCGCCCTACCACCGCGTTCTGGCCGACCTGGGCCTGCCGGCTGAGCAGTGTCTCATGGTGGACGACCGCGCTGACAACCTGGTGCCGGCCAAGGCCCTGGGCATGGTCACAGTGCTGATGGGCAGCCAACCAGCACCCGCAGCGGACCATCACCTCCGCCACCTGGCCGAGCTGCCGCCGCTGCTGGAGGCCTGCTACCAGGTGATCCCGGCGGAGGATTGGGCCTAGTCGGCAGAGAAAGGCCCCGGCCGTGAGCCCACCGGCAGCACAGCCCATCCTGCAAATGCAGGGCATTGACAAGCGCTTCGGCGGGGTGCACGCGCTGACGGGCGTGGACCTGGAGCTGTTCGCGGGCGAGATTCTGGCCCTGGTGGGCGAGAACGGGGCCGGCAAGAGCACGCTGATGGAGATCCTGTGCGGCAACGTCCGCGCCGACGAGGGCAGCATCCATCTGGCCGGCCAGCCGGCCCAGTTCAGCAACGCGCGCGAGGCACAGCTAGCCGGCATCGGCATTGTGCACCAGGACCTCAGCCTGGTTCCCAACCTGACGGTGGCCGAGAACATCTTCTGCGGCCGCGAGCCCACCTGGCGGCCTATCGGCTTCGTGGATCGCCGCAGGCTGTATGCGCAGACGCGCGAGCTGCTGGCCCAGTTGGGGCTGGACATCGCTCCCAGCACTCCCGTGCGCAACCTGAGCGTGGCCGGGCAGCAGATGGTGGAGATCGCCAAGGCCCTGTCTTTGGACTGCAAGGTGCTGGTGCTGGACGAGCCCACCAGCGCGCTTACCGACCGCGAGATTGCCTATCTGTTCGGCGTCATGCGCAACTTGCGCGACGCCGGCGTGGGCCTCATCTACATCTCCCACAAGCTGCGGGAGGTCTTCGAGGTCGCCGACCGCATCTGTGTGCTGCGCGACGGAGACCTGATCGGCGTGGTGCGCAAGGAAGAGGTCGGCACCGACGATGTGGTGCGCATGATGGTGGGTCGGGAGCTGGACGCCTACTTCCCGGAGCGGGCCGCCGCGGTGGGGGAGGCAGTGCTGGAGGTGCGGGGGGCCACGCGGCGGCCGCACTTCGAGGACGTTTCGTTCGACCTGCACGCCGGCGAGATACTGGGCCTGGCCGGCTTGGCCGGCGCCGGGCGCACGGCGCTGGCCCGCAGCCTTTTCGGCGCTGATCCCCTGGATGCCGGCCAGGTGCTGCTGCGGGGGCAGCTGCTGCGCGTGCGCAGCCCAGCGCAGGCCATAGCGGCCGGCATTGCCTACGTGCCCGAGGATCGCAAGGACCTGGGGCTGTTCCTCCAGATGGTCGTGCGCGACAACCTGGTGTCGGCCGACCTGAAGAGCCACTCCCGGTACGGGTGGATGATCCCCAGCAGTCAAACGCGCAAGTCCGAGCAGATGGTGGAGCGCCTGCGCATTCGCACCCCCAGCGTGTTCGCCCGGCTGATGAACCTGAGCGGCGGCAATCAGCAGAAGGTGCTGCTGGGCAAATGGCTGGTCACCAACCCGCAGGTGCTCATCGTGGACGAGCCCACGCGCGGCATTGACGTGGGCGCCAAGGCCGAGATTCACCACTTGCTGCGCGAGCTGGCCCAGCAGGGCGTGGCGGTGCTGATGATCTCTTCCGAGCTGCCCGAGGTGCTGGGCGCCAGCGACCGCATTATGGTCATGTCGGAGGGCCGCGTGGCCGGGCTGCTCGACCCACAGGCAGCCACGGAGGAAGTCGTGCTGCAATATGCGGCCGGCCAACGCGGGGCGGCCCAGCCGGTCTAGCCCCCGGCCTGGACTCACTGGGGCGAGGAATCGAGAGCGAACAAGATGCCCGAGGCACCGGCTTCCCAGACCCAGCAGGCTTCCACCCTCCAGCGTTTCGGCCTCGCCGGCCGTCGGCTGCTGGGCCTGCGCGAGCTGGTGACGCTGTGCATACTGCTGCTGGTGGTCCTGTACTTCCACTTCAGCACGCACCGCGCCGACACTCCCCTCTGGCGGTCCGACTTCCTGAGCGGGAGCAACATGAGCGTGGTGCTGGTCAGCGCCTGCAACCAGGGCATTGTGGCTGTGGGCATGACCATCGTTATCGTGGCCGGGGGCTTTGACCTGTCGGTAGGCTCCGTGCTGGCGCTGGCCGGCCTAGTGTGCGCCAAGCTGCTGAAGTTGGAGCTGCCCCTCTTTACCGCCCTGGCCGGCGGGCTGACGCTGGGCTGCGCGGCCGGGCTGATTAACGGCGTGATCGTCACGCGGGCCCAGGTGAACCCGCTCATCGCCACCCTGGGCATGATGACCATCTGCCGCGGCCTGGTGCTGGTGGACGTCTCGACCCACGGCGCCACCACCAACCTGCCCGCCCCGTTCACGGCCCTGGCGGCCGAGTGGCACCGCATCCCAGGGGCCGGCGTGGTGTTCACCATGCTGGTGCTGATGATCCTGGGCGACCTGTTCCTGCGGAACTCGCGCTGGCTGCGGCAGGTGTACTACATCGGCGGCAATGAGCGGGCCGCCAGGCTCTCCGGCATCAACGTGGAGGGTGTGCGCACGGCCACCTACGTCCTGTGCGGCATTCTGGCCGCGCTGGCGGGCATTATGAACACCGCGCGCTTCAACGCCGCCACCTACGAGGCCGGCCAGGGGCTGGAGCTTCAGGTCATCGCCGCCGTGGTCATCGGCGGCGCCAGCCTGGCCGGCGGCCAGGGGAGCGTCTTCGGCGCCGCTCTGGGCGTCTTTCTCATGAACTGCATCAGCATTGGCCTCACGCTGATCCGGGTAGCCCCAGCCTGGCAGCTAGTAGCCACCGGCATCGTGCTCATCGCCGCCGTCAGCCTGGATATGTTCATCACCAGAAGGCGCGCGGCGTCCTGACGGCGAATACACCCCACGAACGCACGTCAGGAGGCCGGAACCCATGAAACGACACGTGGCAGCGACCATGGCCTGCGGGCTAGCGCTGGCTCTCGCCGCGATCCTGCTGGTCGGCTGTGCGCCCAAGCCGCAGCCGCCGAGTCTAACCCCAACGCCCAAGCCGACGCTGACCAAGAAGTTCAAGGTCTGCATCTCCACGCGACCGGGACAGTGGAACCTGGACGAGCGCCGGCGTGGGTACGTGGAGACGTTCGCCAAGTACTACCCGGAGATCGAGGTCGTGCAGACCATTGACGACGAGACCAAGTACGAGACGGGAGAAAGCCGGGGCGGCGCGGTGCTCAACTCCTACCCCGACCTGGCTGCCTTCTGCGGGCTGAACGCCGCCAGCGGCCCGGGCGTGGCGCAGGCGGTGAAGAACGCGGGCAAGGTGGGCCAGGTGACCATCGTGGCCATGGACGCCGACAGCGCCATCCTGGACCTCATCCAGGAGGGCGTCATCACCGCCTCGGTAGCCCAGCGCCAGTACAAGATGAGCTACCTGGGCGTCAAGTACCTGTTCGGCCTCAACCACGGCATCTACCGCGTGGCCGGCGACAAGTCCAAGCCCAACCTGCCTGAGATCCCCGCCGTGCTGGACACCGGCACGGTGGAAGTCAACAAGCAGAACGTGGACAAGTTCCGCACGCCCTCGCAGGGCGCAGCCGAGGAGATGACCCCGGAGCAGAAGACCTTGCCGGGAGGCGTGCGACCCAAGCCCGACCCCGACGAGCAATACGTAGTCATTGGCATCTCCACCGGGGTGGAATACTGGAATGCCTGCCGCGCGGGCCTCGAGGACGCCTGCGTGTACTTCGGCCTTGACCCGCAGAAGTCAGAGTTCACCGGCCCGCCCGATCAGAACCCGGAGAAGCAGGCGGACATGATGTCGGCCATCATCGGCCGCAAGCCCTCCGGCATCCTCATCGCCCCGGGCCGGGCCGAGACGCTGGCGCCCTACATAGACAAGGCCATTGAGAAGGGCATTCCCACCCTGACCATAGACACCGATTCTCCCGACAGCAAGCGCTACAGCTATATCGGCACCAGCAACTACGACGCCGGTGTCACGGGCGCCCACATCCTGGCGCGGGCCTTGGGGGCGACGAAGGTGGAGGCCACAGCGCCCACACCAAGCGCGGCAAAGGGGCCGGAGTAGAGCAGGGGCAACCGACGAAGGGCGCAGAGAGCAGCCTCCCACGCGGTCGGCCTCTCTGGGTGATCCGACTCGCCCCGGGGCGTTCAGTCTATTTTCGCGGCTAACGAGTGGGAGGCAGCTCCCGCTGCCGATGCCTAAGGATAGGGGTGCACCTGTGCTCACCCCTACCGGCCGGCTGGCACGGCGGGCATCAGGCGCTCACATGCCTCCTCCAGCGCCCGCACATCCGGCCCGCGCAGGAACAGCGGGGTGCCCGTCAGGGTCAGTTGCTGGGCTTGCAGCGCATTGCCAAACAGGTCGTAGGGCCGGCAGGGGCCGAGGGCCTTGCGGTCAAGGGCGCGCGCCGCGCCGGTCGTCCACGTCACCGCAAAGGGCCCCTCGTCGCCCCGGAAGAGGTAGCCCCACAAGGGCGACTGCTGCTTTAGCTTCTCCACCAGCGTCGTGTTGGGCGTGAACCAGTTGGCCAGCGCGGCCTGCACGGCGTACTGCTTGCGGGGCACATTGCCGTACTCCAGGAACTGACACTCCAGGCTGCCCTCGGTGAGAACCGGCTGCACGCCGGAGTGGTAGAAGATCTTCTCCACGCCGTTAGCGAACATGATCGCGGCGAACCGTACCATATAGGCCCCGCACTGCTCCTCGCTTTCCAGCAGGTCGGACCAATGGCGCACGGGCGTCTCGGGCGGATCGTCGTCGGCGTAGTAGCCGGTCTCGGTCAGCCAGAGCGGTGGCCCTTTGCCCTGCGCAGCCGCCATCTGGCGCAGGCGCTGGAGCGAGGCCTCGTAGGCTTCGGGCGGAGCGGCGCCTGGGTAGATGTGGATGTCCATCAGGTCCAGGCTATCCAGGCCGCCCTGGGCAACGAGGGCCTGGTATAGGGACAAGGACCCTGGCGGAGCCCCATAGCCGCCCAGCACCAGGCACTTCGGGTCGCCAGCCTTGCACGCGGCATAGGCGACCTTCAGGTACTTCGCGTAGTCCTCTGGGGTATAGCCTTCGTCCCGCGGCAGCGAGTAGCTGGTGTAGTAGGGCTCGTTCAGGATCTGCCAGTGGGTGATGCGCCCCTGGAAATGGCGCACCGAGCGCTCCATGAACTGCCGGGCCAGGTTGAGGTCCCTGGGCATGAAGGCCATGCGCCGGCGGCTTTCGGGGTAGCTGTCGCTGACCGGGACCTGCGGCCCCGCCTCCGACGACCAACTGCTGGAGGGGAAGGGGAACACCGGCAGAACCTTGAGGCCTTGCTTGAGCACGCGGTCAATCTGGTGGTCGGGCGCGGTGAAGTCCACCTGGCCGGGCTGGGGCTCCACTGTCTGCCACTTCAGTGACCAATCGCGCGCCCAGGTTATGCCCGCCAGCTTGCCCAGCTCCAGCATCTCGGGCCAGGGGTAGGCATGGTTGATGCCGAAGCGCGAGTCGCCCTGGTACTTGGCCGCCGGGTACGGTCGGATGATGGCGCAGCGCAGGTCTCGATAGGGCAGCGGCTCCTGCTCGCCCTCCAGGAGGAGCTGCGCGCGGTAGTAGCCCAGGTCCGTCAGCCGCGTCTCCACCAGGCGGCTGGGGAAGCCGAGTTGGCCCGGCGTGAGTTCGAGCTCTCGCCTGAAGACCTCCTGGTCGGCGAAGTCTCGGACCGTGAGCGTCGCGCGGGTCGTCTGCCCGAACCACCGAGGCCTTATGTCCCGTGCCAGGACGCGGAAGGTGAGGGGCGCCTTGCGGCCGCCTGGGGTCGCACGGACGATGTTCCCCGGCTGGTCGGTCATCAGCGCTGCCTCGAGGTCGTCTCTGGGCGCGTAGGCGGTAGCCCGCGAGCCCTTTTCGAGCTGCACGGCGTCAACCCAGAGTGTCGCCGCCGGCACCTTGGAGGCTTCGAGGTCTAGCCCCGCTAGCCCAAGGGCCAGCGCCCCCTGCGCCTGGAAGGGCAGCTCATAGCGCTGCCAGTCGGCGGTCAGCACAAAGCTCTTGGATACCAGCCCGCCACCCCACTGCTGCTGCACGTACAGCACGCCCACGGCGCCGGCTGGCTGCGCGCGCAGGTAGGCGCTGAGGACGTATTGCTCAGCCTTCTGAAGCTGCGCCCAGCCGACATGCCCGGCACAAAGCGTGGTCAGGGGAACTTCGTGGCAGTCGAAGTAATCGAAGTAGAACACCGGCAGGCTGGCGCGGTCGAGCCTCAACCGCAGGCTCGTCCGGCCGTCAGCGGCCGTGGTCGTGTCGAGTTCGCCCAGCAGCGCACTGGGCGCCCGGCCGCCGGGCGACCACGATCCCCAGCCCGCGGTGTCCAACTCAAAGGAGCTGTTGGGGATGAGGTTGCCTTCGGCTTTGGGCGGGAGCATGTGCTCCAGCCGGGGCTTGGGCGGCTCGACTTCGACGAACGACACATCGTCAATGAACAGGGAGCCGGTGTGCACGAACCAGAATTGCAGCCGCCCCGTCTGGCCGCAGGTGCGCTCGGCTATGAAGTCAGACGAGTACTCCCGCCAGTCGCCCCCCGGCACGAACGCCGTGCGCAGGCCGCAGGGCTGCCAGCCGTCCGTATCCTGAAGGGCCACCAGGGCCATGTCGCCCGCGAAGTCCTGCGCCCGGGCCCAGAAGGTCACGCGGTAGGCCTTGCCCTGCTGCACCGCGCAGGTGCCGTACTGGGCCACCAGCACCCCGTTGGTGTCCTCCGGCGGCGCCAGGCCGGTCATCTTCAGGCACTTGCCCCCACCGTGGCCCGGCGCGGTGGTCATCGTCCCCTGGTTCCGGTGCGGCGTGAACTGCCACCCGTCTGGCAGGCCGTCGCCGTCCGCGTCGGACTCCATGTTCCCATTGACCACCAGGTCGGGGCCGATCGCCGGCGGCGGCTGGCCCGCAAAGGCGAAGGAGGCCCCTAGCGCAAGCAGCGCCACGGCAACGGTAAGTGGAGTGCGCAACCCGATCACCCCCCATAGCCGTGTGGTAGGTTCTTCTGCCCGCGGGCGGTCGCCTCCTGCGCGAGAAAGCCTGCGGGCGGGGGTCAACCCGACCCGCATAATAGGGCCAGGTGGTGAAGGAGTGCGAGACGATAGCAGGGCATTATGGGGGGGTGATAGGCATGACCAATGAGACTCAAAGGAAGCTGTTCGAACGCTCGAAAGAGGTCATCGTAGGCGGGGCACAGGCCCACAAGCGGCCGTCCTACGTGCCCGACCTGCCCCTCCTGGCCCAGCGGGGAGAAGGCTGCCGCTTCTGGGACGCGGACGGCAACTGCTACATTGACTATCTGTGCGCCTATGGGCCCATCTTGCTGGGCTACGGGCATCCCAAGGTCACGCAGGCGGCTTTGGAGCGCGCGCGACAGGGAACCGTCTTCGACGTAGGGACGCCCGTGGAGATCCTGCTGGCCGAGAAGCTGGTTCAGATCATCCCCTGCGCGGAGATGGTGAGCTTCTTCATCAGCGGCTCGGAGTCCACCACGGCGGCGGTCAAGATCTGCCGCGCCGTCACTGGGCGTGAGAAGGTCATCCACTACGGCTACCACGGCTGGCACGACTGGTGCCAGTCGGCCGGGCGCGGCGTGCCGGCGGCGCCTGCTGCACTGACGCTGAGCTTCCCCTACAACGACCTGGACGCGCTGGCCGGCCTCTTTGGGGCCAACCAGAGCCAGATTGCCTGCGTCATCATGGAGCCGGTGGTCATAGACCAGCCCGCGCCCGGCTTCCTGGAGGGCGTGAAGCGTCTGTGCGAGGAGAACGGGGCGCTGCTCATCTTCGATGAGATAAAGACCGGCTTCCGCTACGCGCTGGGCGGCGCGCAGGAGCACTTCGGCGTGACCCCGGACCTGGCCACGTTCGGCAAGGCCATGGGCAACGGCTGGCCCATCGCCGTGGTGGTGGGGCGCAAGGACATCATGCAGCAGGCGCAGGACGTGTGGATCGCCGCCACCTTCAACGGCGAGCTGATGGGCGTGGTCGCCGCTCTGGCCACCATCGAGGAGATGCAGAGGCAGAACGGCGTGCAGGAGCTGTGGCGGAGGGGCGAGAGGCTGCGGGCGGGCCTGGACGAGATCGCGCAGGAGGCCAGCGTGGATGCCAAGGCCGCCGGCGCGGGCCCGCTGCCCTTCTTCAGGTTCGGCGAGGGCCTGGCCGAACTGAAGACGAGGTTCTACTCGGAATGCGCGCGCGGCGGAGTCTACTTCGCGCCCGATCACGTGTGGTTCCTGTGCCTGGCCCACACCGACGACGTCATCGAGGAAACGCTCATCATCGCCCGACAGGCTATGAAGGCAGCGCTGGCCGGCGCGGGCTGAACCGGAACCTTGCCCTCCTGGGGCGCGTTTCCTCAGGCAAACGACACCACAGCGGGATGAGATGACCGCTTTGCGCATGCAGCTGTGGTCGGCGCGGCTCAGTCCGGCTTTGCTGCTGGCCGTGGTGGCCTGCGTCACCACGGGCCAGGCGGCCCAGCCGCCTTTGCAGCCCGGCGAAGCCCTCGACGGCGCCGAGACGGAGAGCTACAACGTCTGCTTCACGCTGCAAGCCGCTGCTCCCCTGCCGAAAGACGCCTCCGCCGCGCTTATCTTCGCCCGCCAGGGCAACAGCTTCTACACGCTGAGGTTCTCTAGCCGAGAGACGACGCTGTTCCGCTGCACGGACGCCAACAGCCGGCGGCTGGCCACAGGCCGACCTGCCTGGCGCGGCCCGGGCGCTGTCGAGGTCGTGATCAAGCGCCGGCCGGTCCGTCTGTGCGTCGAGGTGCAGCGCGAGGCGCTGCTGGAGGCCTGGGACGGCAGCTACCACGAAGGCGAGGTCTCGCTGGCCGCCAGCGCTCGGGGCTTCCAGGTGACCGGTCTTCTCGTCCAACCCGTAGACCGGGTTGCCTTCGCCGACGACTTCTTCGCCGAGCCCAGTCGCGGGGCCCTCTGGCAGCCTGCGAACGGCTCCTGGCAGATTGGCATCTACCGCGACAAGCTGACAGCGCGGCAGGGCGGGCCGCCGGGGGCCTCCTGGTACGCCGGGCAGGGGGGCAACGCCCTCTCCCTCACGGGCTACGACTTCTGGGAGGACTACGGCCTGGAGGTATCCGCCTTGGCCCGGGCCGATACCTGGATGGGGCTGGCTTTCTTCGCCGCCGATGACGGATTCACAGCCTTCGCGGTGCTGCCCGAGGCAAACCAGGGCAGGGCGGAGCTTTTCCGCGTGCGGCAGGGACAGCGCACCGTTCTGGCCCAGGCGCGCGTGTCCTGTCCACCAGGACTGTGGCACCGCCTGCGGGTTGAGGCAACGCCTGCCGACATTCGCGCCTTCCTCAACCAGCAGCCGGTCCTGACCGCGCCGACCACAGGAGCGGCTTCTGGCCGCGTTGGCTTGTTCGCCTCGGGGCCAGGTGAGGTCCACTTCGACGACTTCGCGGCGGACGGGCTGGACAGCTTTGACGACTTCTTCGCCCAGCCGGCTGCGGGCCGGTGGGAGTTCGCCCGTGGGCGGTGGCAGGCAGGAGGGGGCAAGCTGGTTGGGTCAGGCAGCTCTGACGCGTTGGCTGTGATCGCGCACCGCACCTGGCGCGATGCCTCGGTCAGCGTCACGCTCAAGCCCGGTGCGGCACCTGCCGGGCTGATCTGGCGGGCGCAGGACGAGGGCAGCTACTACGCCCTGCTTGCCTCCGGGGACACGTGGCGGCTGGTGAAAGAGCTGGCCGGCGTGGAGACGTCGCTGGCCGACGGGCGCTTGCCGTCGGGGGGAGGCCGCGTGGGCGATTCCGTGCGCCTGGGGGTGCTGTGCCGGGGACCGCAGATGGTAGTGCAGGCGGACGGCCGCGAGCTGGGCCGGGCCTACGACTTCGGCCTGCAACAGGGTCGCGCCGGGCTGCTGGTGCGAGGTCAGGGCAAGGCCACGTTCAGCGGCTTGCAGGTGCGCGCAGAGGCAGCCGACCTGGCGGCAACGATTTCCCTGCTGCGCTTCGAGAACGAGGTCGTTCCCGGGCCAGACGCTGGTGAGTCTGTGCCCGTCCTCGGCTACCTGTGGCGCCCTACGGCCGGCTTATGGGGCCACCACCACCTTGATGACGGCAGCGGCGCCCTGCGCGCGGTGGCCCGCGGTGGCCAGAGGGCTGTGCTCAGCCACCGGCAGGTCGCTCCGGGGAGCGTGCTGCTGTCCGCGCAGCTTCCTGCCACCCCAGAGGGCACCGTCGGCCTGGGCCTCTGCACTGACGGCAGGGACATTGACACGGGCTACGCGCTGGCCTTCAGTGCGGGCCAGCAGCCCTCGCTGAAGCTCCTGCGCCGTGGGCAGGTGGTGGCCGAACAGGCAGCCCTCGCCGGCGACGACCTGTCCTGGCCCACCACCATGACCCTCTTCCGCGATGGGAACGTGGTGGGGGCGGCGGGGGGCGACTCGGGCCTGACCTACACCGACCCCGACCCGCTCCCTGACGGCCATCCCGCCCTGTGGGTGAGGGGCGGCCAGGCCCTCTTCGATGACCTGCGCCTCGGCAACCTGCGCGCCACAGTGGACCGATTCGATGGGCCCGCGCCCGACTGGGTGCCCTCGCATGGGCGCTGGGTGGTGCACTCGGGGATGGCCTGCATCGCCTGGGACTACTGGACCACCGCCTTTGGCGAGCCCTTGGCCCTCACCTGGCAGCGGCAGCCCTGCGCGGCCGACTTCGTGCTGGACTGCAACGTGAGCGAGTACTCCGAGGGGTACGCCTCCGGCGAGCACAAGCACTTCCCCTACCACGATATCTGCGTGGCCTTCTGCGGCGACGGCCGCGAGCCAGACAGCGGCTATCGTTTCCTGATTGCCAGCGAGGGGGGCAAGGTCACCAAGCTGCTGCGCAAAGGGGCAGTGGTGGCGCAGACGGCCGAGCCCCGTTTCCGCATCGTCAGCGACGATGAGTACAACACGCCTCGCGCCTTCGACGTGCAGGTCCAGAGGAAGGGCGGGCGCATCAGCCTGGCGGTCAACGGCCTGCCCGCGCTGCAATACGAAGACCCGGAGCCCCTGGCTCCGGGTCAAGTGGGCTTGGGCCTGGCCGAGTGCGCCGCCGACTTCCGCGACGTGATCCTTTACACGTGGCCGTGACCACCAACCGTCGCAGGCCGCCTCCGCAGGCTCAGCAACGCCCCCACCGGCCGCAAGCCTGCGACTCTCACTTGGAGCCTATCCCGAAACCGGTTCCCTGTCACCCTGAGCGATAGCGAAGGGTCTTGTAGTGGCCCCCCCCGGCAAGATTCTTCACTTCGTTCAGAATGACAGTCTGCTCGGGCTCTGAGTTTCGGGATAGGCTCTTAGCAGCAATCCTCACCCGCGCTCGGGCGGAGGGGCCGGGGGCTGCTGGGGTTGCAGGGCGCGCTCCAGGGCCGTCTTCTCCTCCGGTGAGGTAGCCTTGTCCGCCTGGCCGGCGCGCACCGCCTTGGCATAGATGCGGCATTCCTCCAGGCGGTAGATGCTGGTCAGCAGCACGCCGTCGTCTTTCTCGTCCAGCAGCGCCAGGGAGAAGCTGAGCTCCCCTCCCAGCTCCTTCTCGGCGTCGAACCTGACGAAGCCGACCTTCTGGACGCTGTAATGCTGGCGGCGCGCCAGGTCCTCGCCCAGCAGCTTGATCTCGCTGGCGCGGCGGGTCATCAGCTCCATGTTGGCCAGGTGCTGCTGGAGCACTTCGGCGGGGCTTCTGCCTTCCATGTCGCGCACCAGGTGGCGCATGTGCGGCGTCACCGTGCGCAGGCGCCGGCTCAGAACCACCACCCAGATCAGCAGGATCAGGCTCAACAGGCAGGCGGCCGCCGCCAAAGGGCCAGACTGGGACTGTAGCAGTTGCAGCACCCGAGTCACACCTCCGCTGGAACGCTAAGCGTCCTCGGCCTCCTTCTCCCGCTTCCTCACCGCCGCCTTGTCGAACATTATGCGCGTCCCCTCGGCCACCTCTAGGGTCACCGTCTCATCCCGCACGGTGCTGACGCGGCCGTGGATGCCCCCGGCGGTCACCACCCTATCGCCCTTGCGCAGGCTGCCAATGAGTTCCTTTTGCTTACGCTGAGCATCGCGGCGCGGCTTGACCGTCACCAGCCAGAACAGCGCGATAATGGCCGCGTATCCCGCGATCAGCAGCACCCACATCTGTGTCCGACTCAGTTCAGTGAACATGCCCACCTTGGTCCTCCCAGGTACGTAGGCGTCGCCGCGAGACGCGGCTCCTAGCAGAGAGCGGCTACACCTCCACCGACACCTTGAGGCATTCGCCTTTATGCGTGTCGGCGAAGACCAGCGCCTCCTGGGCCTGCGCCAGTGGATAGCGGTGCGTAATCATGCTCTTGACGTCAATGAGGCCGCTGGCAATGGCGGCGATAGCCTGCGGATAGACGTTGGCGTAGCGGAAGATGCCGCCTACGTCCAGCTCGCGGCTGATCAGGTCGGGCAGGGACAGCGGCACGTTGTCTTCGGGGGGCAGGCCAATGAGGATCACCCGCCCGCCGCTCTTGACCACTTGCAGCGCCTGCTGGGTAGTTGCGGTTGTGCCGGCCGCCTCCAGAACCACGTCGGCGCCCCTGCCGCCAGTGAGTTCCTTGATGGCCGCGGCCGCGTCTTGCTGGCGGGCGTTGAGGGTGTGGGTGGCGCCCAGCTTGCGGGCCAGGGCCAGCCGCATGTCTTCCACATCGGTTACTATCAGCGTGGTCGCGCCCCGGGCCTTGGCCGCCTGCAAGGTCACCAGGCCGATGGGCCCGGCCCCCAGCACGACCACCGTATCCCCGAGGCCCACCCGCCCTCGCTTAGTCGCATACATGCCCACGGCGAGGGGCTCGCACATGGCGCCCTCTTCCAGCGATACGTTCTCCGGCAGCTTGAAGGCGAAGTCCGCCGGCGAGGTGACGTACTCGCAGAATGCTCCATCCACCGGCGGGGTGGCGAGGAACACCACGTCGGGGCACAGGTTGTAATGCCCGGTGCGGCAGGACTCGCACTGACGGCAGGGAATGCCCGGCTCCAGCGCCACGCGGTCACCGGGCTTGAGGTCGGTGACCTGCGCGCCCACCTCCACCACCTCGCCGGCGCACTCGTGGCCCAGGATCATGGGCTTCTCCACCACGAAGCGCCCGATGCGCCCGTGCCGATAGTAATGGATATCCGAGCCGCACACGCCCACGCGGCTGACGTGCACGAGCACGTCGGCGGGCGACTGCAACTGCGGCGTCGGCACGTCCTCAATGCGCAGGTCCTCCACGCCGTGCAGGACTGCGGCCTTCATGGTGTCAGCCCTCCCTCTGCCTCCGTTTGGCCGGGCCTGGTTTCAGGTGTCAGGTCAACGACGCCTCTGGCTAGTCGGGCGCTCTTGGCACTGCGCTTTCCAGCTTTCCTTCCACCTACGTTCCGTCTATTGGCAGCGGGGCAGTCGTCAACACTCTAGCCCATAAGGGGCCGTGCAAGGCGGTTCTAAGGTCGCTTGCGGCTGGGGCGGGTGCGCCGCCGCAGGTTATCCACAGCCCATTGTGGATAAGGGTGTGGGAAATGTTGACAGGAAAGCATCGAGAATGTATGCCTGCGTACAAACACGCCGCTCCTGGCCGCAAAGGGGGCGATCTGGCCCGTCTTTGTGGGTCTTCGACGGCTCGGCGGGGCAATCCTCCCGCTGACTTAGAGCCTATCCCAGAACGGCATCACTGTCATGCTGAGCTGCGGATCGCTGCGATCCGCAAAGCAAAGCATCTAGTAGCGGCGAGCCAGCAGAATGACAGATGCCTCGCGCCGCGAGTTCTGGGATAGGCTCTTAGCCACCTGGAACCTGAAACCTAAGCTTCTCCCCACGCCTGGGCGAACGCAGTCTTGGTGCGGGTGACCTTGGCCATCTGTTGGCAGTCCGCCAGCTCGACGGGCTTCACGCTGGGGCAGACCTCGACGGTGGCGAGGCCGTCGAAGCCTTTGGCCTTCAGGCCTCGGCTCATGGCCGGCAGGTCAATGCAGCCGGCGCCCACCCCTTCATGCTGATCGGAAACGCCGTCATTGTCGTGCACGTGCAGCTCGTAGATGGGCAAGGGCAGCGAGGGTATGTAGGCCTCGGGCGACAGGCCCTGGAGATGGGTGTGGATGTTGGCATGGCCCAGGTCCAACAACAGGCCCAGCCTGGGGTCGGCCGCCACCTCTTGCAGCCGCTGGATGTGCTCGGCCGTGCCCCGTGGTCCCCAGCCGTTCTCCACCGACACTTGCAGGCCGCGTGCGGCCAGCCGCGCCAGGGTGTGCCGCAGCACCGCGGTGGTTGCCTCGTAGGCACACTCGTGCTGCTGAGGGCCCAACTCGCGCAGGCCGACATCGAAGCTCACGTTGCCCACGCGCCCCACCGCATCCACCCAACCTTCGACCTCGCGCATCTGCCCTTCCCACTGCTCCCAGTGCGGGCCGTCCTCTATCTTCCCTATGCCCAGGTGAAAGGTGGTAGCGAGCTGGTGGTCCCGCACCAGGTTCATCGTCAAGGCCAGGTCGGTCTCGTCCCGCGCCAGCCTGGTCGTAATCAGGCTGATCGCCTCGAAGCCTTGTTCTGCGACCCACTTTATCCTCTGCGCCAGCGTCGGTGCGTTGATGAGCCACACGGCGCAGCCTAGCTTCATGGCACACCGGCCTTCCTTCGCCGGAGTTGCGACCCGGCCACATTCACGGCGCCCCGGGGGGTCCATCGGCGCCACACGGCGACCCCTGTTCGCCGCGCGGAGCCCGGTTTCCTGTTCCGCCGCCGCGCCAGGAGGGATGCACGGCGCCCTCGGGGAACAAGGGGCCAGCCTCTTAGCGCAGGAGCGCCATGCCTACAGGCTTCGCCCTCAGACAGCTCATCGAGATGTCGCGCGACCTGGGCGACCCGGCCCGGGATTACGTCATCCTGGGCGAGGGCAACACGTCCGCCCGGGCCGGCGAGACCACGTTCTTCGTGAAGGCCAGCGGCTTTGAGCTGCGCACCATCACCGCCCAGGGATTCGTGGAGGTCAGGCTGGCCGACATACTCGCCATGCTTGAGGCCGGCGACCTGAGCGACGAGCAGGTCCACCAGCGCCTGCGGGCGGCCCGAATGGACCAGTCTAGCGACCTGCGGCCCTCGGTGGAGACGGTTCTGCACGCCCTACTGCTGGAGTTGCCGGCGGTGCACTTCGTGGGGCACACGCATCCTACCTCGGTCAACACCATCCTCTGCTCCAAGCAGGGGCCGGAGGCCATCAGCGGCCGGCTCTTTCCTGACGAGATCGTGTGCTGTGGGATTGCCCCAGCGTACGTGCCATACACCGACCCGGGCCTGCCGCTGGCCCGCGCGGTCAAGGCCGTGGTGGACGACTACGTCCGGCAGCACCAGGTGGCGCCTCGGGCGATCCTGATGCAGAATCACGGCCTGATCGCGGCGGGCAAGTCGCCCGCCGAGGTGGAGAGCATCACCCATATGTGGGATAAGGCCGCCCGCATCCTCATCGGCACTTACCTGCTGGGCGGCCCGAACTACCTGAGCCCGGAACACGTCGCCCGCATCTACACCCGGCCCGACGAGAAGTACCGCGAGAAGCTCATTGCCGGGGAGCGGTAGATTCCACCTCGCGCCACCCCCGCAGGCTAAAGCCTGCGACTACAAGGCAAAGGAAGCACGGGTGCCTGACAAGCTGGCCGGCTACAAGCGCGCGGAGGCTGCCCTGCCAGAGCAGATGCTGGCCTGGCAGCTTTTCGGCGCGGGGATGGAGAACTTCGGTCGCGAGGGCCGGCCGTCGGCGGTGCCGCTGCCGGCCATTGGGCCCCGCGAGCTGCTGCTGCGGGTGGATGCCTGCGGCCTGTGCTTCTCCGACATCAAGATCATCCGCCTGGGCGGCGAGCACCCGCGCCTGCGCGGCCGGAACCTATCGCGCAAGCCGGTCACGCCAGGGCACGAGGCGGCGCTGACCGTGGTGCGGGTCGGGCAGGAGCTGGCCGACCGCTTCCACATGGGCGACCGCTTCGTGGTACAGGCCGACATCATCTACCGGGGGATGGGCCTGGCGTTTGGTTATGCCCTCCAGGGCGCGCTGGCGCAGTACGTGGCCGTGGGCAAGGAGGTCCTGGAGGGGGACGAAGGCTGCTATCTGCTGCCCGTGCGGCCGGAGACGGGCTATGCCGAAGCCGCCCTGGCCGAGCCCTGGGCCTGCGTGGAAGCCTCCTACCGGGCCGAACACCGGCCGGGCTTCAAACCCGACGGCGTCCTGCTCATCGTGGCTGACAGTGCGGCCGGCGACGCCTGGCAGTTGCCCAAGGAGCCGCGCCCTCGGCTGGCACTGATCCATGACTTCGTGCCGGAGACGGTTCGGCAGCAGGCTGCCCGGCTGGCTCGGGAGCTGCACCTGGTTACCGGCGACCTGGCCGCTGTCGCGCAGGAGTACGCGCCCGACGGGTTCGATGATGTCATCGCCCTGGGGCCGGTGGGGGCCAAGCTGCTGGAGAGAGCCGCCGCTTGCCTGGCGCACGAAGGCGTTCTGGCCATGTGCTCGGCCCAGGCCCTCCCGGAGGCGGTTGCCGTGGACGTGGGGCGCATTCATTACGACGGCATCCACCTCATCGGCACCGATAAGCCGGGCATCGCGCAGGCCTACCAGAGGCCGCGCACCGGCGAGCTGGCCCGCGACGGCAGCGCCTGGTTCATCGGCGCCGGCGGCCCCATGGGGCAGATGCACGTCCAGCGCGCCGCGCAGATGCGCCACGGGCCGAAGGTTATGGTCGCCAGCGACATTGACTCCGGCCGCCTGGAGCACCTGCGCGAGCGCTTTCAGCCGGCTGCCGAGCGGCGCGGGGCGCGCCTAATCTGCCTCAACCCGCAGGAGTTGGGCCGGGAGCAGTTCGAGGCGGAGCTGACCACCGCCAGCGATGGCCGCGGGTTCACCGACATCGTCCTGCTGGCTCCCGTGCCCCCGCTGATCGAGCAGGCGGCTCCCTTCCTGGCCGCGGACGGCGTCTTCAACCTGTTCGCCGGCCTGGCCCAAGGCACCCTGGCACAGCTCGACCTCACGCCGGTAGTGGCCAAGGGCCAGCGGTTCACCGGCACCAGCGGCTCGCACATCAGCGACCTCCAACTCACTCTGGGCAAGGCCGAGAGCGGGGAGCTGTCACCCAACGGGTCTGTGGCCGCCATGGGAGACCTCTACGCCACCAAGGAGGGCCTGGAGGGCGTGCGGGACGGCCGCTTTCCCGGCAAGGTGGTCATCTACCCGCAGGTCCGCGACCTGCCGCTGACCGCCCTTCCCGACCTCAAGGACTCGCTGCCCAGTGTGCACGCGAAGCTGGCCGAGGGCGAGATCTGGACGCGGGAGGCGGAGGCTGAGCTGCTGCGGCTCAGACTCCCCGCGCAAGCTCCACCACCCTCCGACGAGGCAGGTGAGCCCTCGTGAAGCAGCTTGAGAACCGAGTGGCCCTCGTCACCGGCGGCGCCCGAGGCCTGGGCGAAGCGCTGGCCGAGAGGCTGGCCCGGGAGGGCGCGCATGTTGCCATCGGCGACGTTGACGCCGACGGGGCCGGCGAGGTCGCCAAACGCCTCGCCAAGGAATGCGGAGTGGACACCTCTGGCGTGAAGTGCGACGTGACCTGCGAGGCGGACGTGGCGGCTATGGTCAAGCAGACGGAGCAGCAGCTCGGCCCGCTCGACATCCTGGTCGCCAACGCGGGCATCCTGATCGCCGGCGACATCACCGAATTCGACGTCAACGCCTGGCGCAAAGTGGTGGACGTCAACCTGTGGGGCTACATGATCTGCGCCAAGCACGCTGCGCGCGTGATGATCCCCCGCAAGAAGGGCGTCATCGTGCAGATCAACTCGAAGTCGGGCAAGAAGGGCTCCTTCAAGAACTCGCCGTATGCCGCCAGCAAGTTCGGCGGCATCGGGCTGACCCAGAGCCTGGCCCTGGAGCTGGCCCCGCATAACATCCGGGTCAACGCCATCTGCCCGGGCAACCTGCTGGACTCGCCGCTGTGGGTGGACAGCCTGTACGATCAGTACGCGCAGCGCTGGGGGATGAGCAAGGAGGAGGTGCGCAGGAAGTACGAGGAACAGGTGCCCCTGGGCCGCGGCTGCACCTATGAGGACGTCGCCAACGTGCTGGTGTTCCTGTGCTCCGATCAGTCCGCCTATATGACCGGCCAGGCCATCAACGTCACCGGCGGGCAGGAGATGCGGTAGGTTTATATGGAGTGCAGCGTCCCCCGACGCTGCACGTCCAAAACCACGGGATTTTGCACTCCAGAAACGGCTTCACAATCTGAAAGGCACCGTCATGGCACGAACCCTGCGGTTGGAGTTGGCCGTCAACGGCGCGTTCTGCACCCGCCGCTGGGAGCAGCCGGAGAACTGGATGCGCCTGACGAGGGAGTGCGGGTTCCGGGTGCACGAGTTCTGCGCGGACGTGATTGACCCGTTCTTCAGCGGGGACACCGACTTCCGACTGGAGCAGGCGCGCGCGGTGCGCGAGGCCGCCGCGCGGCACGGGGTCGCCATTTGCGACATCTACACCGGCGTGGCTACCCATCGCTTTCATGGCCTCTCGCACAGCCATCCGCGCGCCCGCGAGCGCATGAAGCAGTGGATCGTGGACAACATGGACATCGCCCTGGCCATGGGCACGGACGCCATCGGCGGGCACTGGGATGCCATTCCGGTGGAGGTGCTCCAGGACCAAGACCGGCACCAGCAGGCCCTGGAGCGCATCTGCCAGACGTTTCGCGACCTGGCCGAGATCGCCAAAGCCAAGGGCCTGCGCGCGCTCTACGACGAGCAGATGTACATCCCCAGCGAGGCGCCCTGGACGCTGGCGCAGGCGGAGATGATGCTGCGGGAGATCAACCGCGAGTCCAAGGGCGTGCCCGTATACGTGACCGTGGACGTGGGACACGCCGCCGGCGTCCACTACGGAGCCACGGGCGACGACCTCAGCTACCTGAAGTGGCTGGAGCGCTTCGCGGCGGTGGCCGAGATCGTCCACCTCCAACAGACCACGCCCGACGCCAGCGCCCACTGGCCGTTCACCGAGCACTACAACCGCATCGGACATATCGAGGTCGAGAAGGTGCTGGCGGCCATTGAGCAGTCGCACCAGGCCTGGCAGGATAGCCCCCTTCAGGAGGTAATGGAGCCGGTGAGCCGCACCTACCTCGTGCTGGAGGTCATCCCCGGCTCCACCCACACGGAGGAGCGCGTGCTCCGGGAGCTGAAGGAGTCGGCCGAGTACCTGCATGGGTTCGTGCCGGAGGAAGGACTGCGACTCACCGTCCCGTAGCGTAGGGGCGGGGTTTACCCCCGCCCGCGGGCGGGCATAAAGCCCGCCCCTACCGTGTCGGGCCAGACTCCCTGTCACACCACCTGAGGTGCAACTATGATCCCGGCGTTGTCTGTCACGGGCAAGACCCTTCCCGAGGCCTGGGAGAGATCGATCCTGGCCTGCTGGGAGCAGGGCGCCCGCATCCGGACGGAGTACGACAAGCCGAGCGATCCGCCTAGCCGGGATTGCACCATGATGATGTGCGTGGAAGACCCGCTGGCTGAGCCGCGGGTGCATCGGGCCTTCCCTGGCGGCCTGGAGGACCTGGAGAAGTACCGCGCGGAGGTGGTGGAGGGGGTGCACGATCACTGGATTCTGCCGGCCGAGGGCAAGTGGACCTACACCTACCATCAGCGGCTGTTCGCCTACGGCAGCAAGCTGGAGTTTTTCTCCCCCTTCCCCGACAGCGGTCGGCTGGCCTACGTCAGCGCGCAGGGCGAGACGGCCCCCATCGAGCCGGTGAACCAGGTTGACTACATCGTCGAGAAGCTCTCGCAGGCGCCGCACAGCCGCCGCGCGCAGGCCATCACCTGGATGCCCTTCGCCGACCCGCCCACGGAGGATCCGCCCTGCCTGCAACGTGTCTGGTGCCGGATATACGAAGACGAGGGCCGCAAGACGCTGGTGATGAACACCCACTGGCGCAGCCGCGACGCCTACAAGGCGGCGTTCATGAACCTGTGGGCGCTGACTGACCTCCAGAGGCTCATTGCGCGCCGCCTCAGCGAGAAGCTGGGCGCAGAGATAGCCGTGGGGCGCTATGTTGACGTCACCGACAGCTACCACATCTACGGCAGCTACTTCGACGACTTCGAGCAGCGCTTCCTGAAGTCCATTCGCGAGCGCAGCTTCGAGCAGCGTACCTGGACCAGCGAGTTCGCCGAGGAGTTCTTCGCCATCGCACGCCAGGAGCTGGCCGTGGAGGAGCGGCCCTCTTGAGGGCGACATTACGTAGGTCGGGCATTCCTGCCCGACAGTCGGCCAGGAATGGCCGACCTACGCAAGGACTGATCAGGAGATGCCAAAGAGGGCCTCCCGCAAACCAAGGCCGCCGAAGGAACTGGCCAAGTGGGTGGAACGCGCCGTCGAGCTGGGCGCCACCGACGCCAAGATCATCCCGGCCAACGAGGTGTACACGGCGGCCTGGGTGAGGCTGAAGTGCCAGTTCGGCTGCGGCGGCTACGGCGACAAGCTGACCTGCCCGCCGTACTCGCCCACGCCTGAGCAGACCGCGCAGGTGATCGCCTGCTACGATTGGGCCCTGCTTACACACATGGACGAGTGGCGGGAGCTGCGCGACTTCGTGGTGGACCTGGAGCGGGAGGTCTTCCTGGACGGCAACTACAAGGCCCTGGGCTTCAGCGCCGGCGGCTGCACCATCTGCAAGGAATGCAACGTCCCCGGCCCCTGCCGGCACGGTGACCGCGCGCGGCCCTCGATGGAGGCGGCCGGCATTGATGTGTTCGCGACGGCGCGCAAGGCCGGCTTCCCCATCGAAGTGGTCATGGACTACGACTGTCGGCAGAACTACTACGGCCTGATACTGATCAGATAGTGAGCCACGGATTAACGCGGATAGACACGGATACGGCCTTCTTGGGGGAACGGCAACGTCAAAGAGAGACCACACGCCGGGGACCACCGTTTGGGCGGGCCCCATCGTTTGCCGTGGCCGGACCATTCCCTCAGGCCGTGGCCGTTCGCCGTACCCCAGACTTGTTCGTTCGCCGTATCCGTGTTCATCAGTGTTCATCCGTGGCTACCAGGGCCGTGGTTTTTCTCCGTCGTCGCCGGAACTTGGGGCGGACTGGGCTGTCTAAACAGTCACCAGTGTAACCAACGTCACAGGCGCGGCCGCAAGGCGGCCCGGGGTTGAAAGATGCCTTGCCCATTCTCGCCCGAAGACATATCGGCGTACACCGACGGGGAGTTGGGCGAAGCCGGGCAAGAGAAGCTCAAGCAGCACTTGCAGCACTGCGCTCCATGCGCGAACATCGCCGAGTCATTCGCTGCCCTCTCCCAGACGCTTCGCTCACGGCCAGTCCCTGCGCTCTCGCACTCCCTGGCGGACCGGGTGGCGGCGGCAGTGGCCGGCCGCCCGGAGCCGCGCCCCTTGAGCTGTAAGGCGGCTCTGGAGGCGGCTTCCGCCTACCTGGACGCGGAGCTGCCCCCTAGCCAGGCCGAACGTCTGGAGGCCCACCTGCTCGGCTGCGCAGACTGTGCCGGGCAGCTTGAGCTGCTGCGCCTGTGCGTGCCTGCGCCGGCCGAGCAGCTTGTGCCTGTCGGGCTGCATCAGCGCATACTGGCCGCCGTCGCGCAGGAGCGACGCGGGCCCGTTGCCCGGCTGGCCGAAGCGCTGGCTCTTCCGCGCTGGCTGGACCTGAAGCCCGCCCGGGTGTTGGCGCCTGCGGTAGCGTTCGCACTGGCTGCTGTTCTGGCCTGGACCACCATACTGCCCCGGCTTGTCCCGAAAGCGTCAACAACCCTCGCCTATCGCCCTGTGCTTTCCGTGAAGGGGACCCTCGCACCCGTGCCCCCAGAGATAGGGCCGAAAGCGGGCGAGACCAAGGCTCCCGAGGTCGAGAGGCGGGCGGCTCATCGGCGTGCGCCAGCCGCCGTGCCCGGCTCCGCGCCCAAGGCAGCCACTGGAGTCACAGTGTCTGAGGCGACCGCGCGCCTGACCGACATATTCGCCGCCGAGGTCGCGCCGCGGCCAGACCCCGGCCTGCGTGCGCGGCTCCTGGGTGAGCAGACGCCAGACAACGCCAACAGTGTGTCGAGCGGGCCTGTGGCGGTGGCCGGGCTGCCCCCTGAGCCCCATATCACCCCCGTGGCTCCGCCCGGAGCGGGTGAGCACGACCGACTGACGCCCGATGTGGGCGGCGGGGACATCTGGGCGCCCAGCACCGGCTAGGCGCGGCCCGCCAACATAGTGCATACCCACAGGGGCGACCACAAGGTCGCCCCTGTCTGCGTGTGGAAGCGTACGCCTCGGAGGTGTTCACTGATGCGTCGCTGGAGACTGGCGCCGGCCCTGCTGAGCATTGTCGTGCTGGGCGCACGGTGTGGTGGTGGCGGCGCTGAGGGCGGGAAGCCCGTCGCGCGGCCCGCGTTCGACGCAGCGAGAGCCTGGGCCGACCTACAAGCCCAGGTGAACATGGGCCCGCGTGCGCCCGGCTCGCCGGGTCATGACCAGATCGTGGCCTGGCTACAGAGCCAGCTCGCACAGTACGCCGACTCGGTGGTCACCCAGCCCTTCGAGTCGAAGACCGTCCTGGGCGGGGACACTGTCTACCATTTCACCAACGTCATCGGCCAGTTCAGCACGACAGCGCCGGGCCGGAGCCTGGGGCTGCTGGCCCACTTCGATACGCGCCCGGTGGCCGACCAGGACCCCGACCCAGCCAAGCGCCACCAGCCCATTGCCGGCGCCAACGATGGGGCCTCCGGCGTGGCGGCGCTGCTGGAGGTGGCGCGGGCTCTAAAATCCCAGCCCCCGCCCTTCCCCGTCATCATCATCTTCGTAGACGCGGAGGACTCAGGCGACGATACGGTCGGCCTGCCCTACGGCGGCTACTGCCTGGGCTCGCAGTGGTTCGTGCAGAAGATGACGAACCTGATCCCCGACCGCGCCATTCTGCTGGACATGGTGGCCGGCGACCAGCTCACCTTGTACCAGGAGGGCTACTCTCGCGCCAACGCCCGCCCGCTGCTGGACAAGGTGTATGGCGCCGCTCGCCGCCTGCGGCACGCCGCCTTCGTCAACGCGCCCGGCCCGCCCGTCCTGGACGATCACGTGCCCTTCATCAACGCCGGCCTCCCCGCCCTTGACCTCATTGACCTGAACGCCCGGCAGATCAACTACGCCCAGTGGCACACCACCGCCGACACCCCGGCCCATTGCTCCCAGGACTCGTTGCTCCAGGTAGGCGATACGCTGCTGGAGGCGATCTACCGGGACCTGTAGTGGCGAGCCGAGTGGGTGGGGGGATCACTCGTGGGCGGAAGGCAGTCGCCCCCGCGCAGCCGCGCTTAGAGCCTCCCCTTGAGCTTCTCCAGGCGGGAGCGGGCCTGGGTGAGGGTGGGGGCCTTCTCCAGGGCTGTCTCCAGTTGCTCGACGGCCTCCACCAGCCTGCCCTGGCGCTCGTAGATGTCGGCCAGAGCCACGTGGGGGGCGGGGTTGGTGGGGTTGCGCTCGATGTCCTCGACCGCCTGCTCAAAGGTGCGGGCGTCGCGCGTCCTGACTATGCTGTAATCGGCGCCCCGCCGGGCCAGGCGCACCACCCAGGGAGTAGCCAGCGCAATGGCCAGCAGCAGCCAACTGAGGATGCGTGAGTTGAGGCTCTCGGCGCCATGCCAGGGCAGGATGGGCAGGTTGACGGCGGCGAAGAACATGAACACGGCGGCCATGGCTACGCACAGGAGAATACAGGGGATCAGCCCAATGGCGCCGTCCAGGTAGATGTTGATGATCCAGAGCAGGAAGAAGGCCGTTACCACCCCATAAGGGATGAGGATGAGGGTCTTAAGCACCCAGGGGTCTGTGGTCTCGAAGACGCCCATCGCTTTTCGTGCCGTCTGCACTCCCCGTGATTGGCCAGCGCCTCTATCAGGACCGCAGGCGACCTTCCCCTCCGCCCTCGGGCTCCGCCCAGTCTCACCTGCCGGCCCACATGGCCGGCTATAGTATGGCCCGTTTGGGCTTACAGCGCAATACAGGGGCTGCGCTGTCCCCGGCGCGGCCCAGGTGCCGCAGGCAGCAGCCGGTTGTCTGTTTCTTCCATGTTTCGCTCACCCTCACAGCACTCCATCCCACCAGTGCCAGCCGGCGGCCTCTGACGCGGCGGCCCCGCCGCTAGCGAAGGGCCTCCAGCAACCCCCGGACTGCCTGCGCCGGCTGCGGGTCGTCGGCAATGTCGCTCACCACGGCGAACAGGTCGGCCCCGGCTTGGGCTACCTGCGCAATGCTGGCTCGCGTGAGGCCGCCGATGGCGCAGACGGGTATGTCTACCGCCTCTTTGACAGCCTTGAGCCGCTCGGGTCCGACGGGGAGCTTCTCCGGCTTGACAGGGCTGGCGAACATGGGCCCCACGGCTACGTAGTCTGCCCCCTCCGCCTGTGCTCGCAGGGCCAGCTCCGGCGTCTGGGTGGTCGCGCCAATGATGCGGTGGGGGCCCAGCATGGCTCTGGCGGCCGCCACCGGCAAGTCGTCCTGGCCCAGATGCACGCCGTCTGCACCCGTAGCCAGGCACACGTCCACGCGGTCGTTGATGATGAGCGGGATGCCCACCGCCCGGGCCGGGGCCAGCAGGCGCTGGGCCAGGACGAGGAAGTCGCGCGTGCTCACCCGCTTCAGCCGCAACTGCACCATCCCCACTCCCCCGGCGCAGGCCCCCTCGACCAGGCTGACCAAGTCGCGGCTGAGGTCCGAGGGCGTGACGAGGTAGATAGGCGAGCGCAGTTCGTCCATGAAGCACCGCACGCAGCCCTATTCCACCGCGGCCCCCCTGCCTCCTGCCAGCCTGGCTGACCTACCACGGCTGAGGCGCCGCGTTGACTGGCCTGGTGGGCCGTGCTATACTCGCCGCACCATGACGCCATCCAGCCTGACCAGCGGTTTGCTGACCCTCTGCGCGCTGGGGCTGGCCGTGGCCGCGCAGGCCACTCCCATCGCCAAAGAGGTGCTGTCGGCCCAGGGCACCATCACCCAGGAGCTGCTGGCCAACGGCGATCTGACGCGGCTGGAGGGGGGCCGCTTCGCCTCCTGGGCTGCTTACGAGGGCGGCTACGGGGTTGACCAGGCGCAGAAACACTCCGGCGCAGCCAGCGCCATCTGCGTCAACGCGGACGGCAGCCTGCGCCTGGGGCTGGCACAGCGACTGGAGGTTAACCGCACCGACCTCCGGCCGCTGTTGGCGGGCGGCTGGAGCAAGTGCGAGGGCGTGGCGGGCACCCCCAGCAGCGACTACTCCATCTACGTAGACATCATCTACCAGGACGGCACGCCCCTCTGGGGGCAGACGGCCGACTTTTCGTGTGGCAGCCACGACTGGGAGCACCGCGAGGTCAGCATCGTCCCCGAGAAGCCGGTCAAGTCAGTCTCGGTCTACGCCCTGTTTCGCGGGATCAAGGGCAAGGTGTGGTTCGACGACCTGTCGCTCAAGGAGGGGCGGGCCGTGCCCGGCGCGCTGCTGTTTGACGGGGCGGCCACCCGTCCGGGCCCTGCGCTGAAGCAGCCAACCGTCCTGGTGCGCGATGTAGCCGCCGACAGCCACTTCTACCTGGTGGGTGCCCCGGCCGACGAGCGGCGGCAGGTGGTGCCGGAGATCGAGCTGGCGGTCACCACCAAAGCGGAGCCAGGCCCCGGCGCATCGAAGCGCATAGACATCCAGGTGGAGGACCTGGCCCGGCGCGACCGGGCCATCACTGTCTACTACGTCCTCCCGCGAGACCTGGTAGGCGGCAAATGGTACGACAACGTGCGCCAGTACCGCCGGATTGAGAGCGACAAGGTCTACAGCGGTACAATCGGCAACCCCGTGGGGGCCATCGGCCAGACCTCCCGCTACCCCTTCGCCTGCGTGGGGGGCGCGGGGGGCGCTGTGAGCCTACTGGCGCCCGAGCCGTGCCTGGGCCGCTTCGCCTACGACGGGCGCACGCGCGAGTTCTATGCGGCTTTCGATCTGGGCCTGGCCCAGGACGCCAGAACGCCGGGCCGGGCTGCCGTGACCATCTATCAGTCCGAGTCCAGATCGCCCTGGGGCCTGCGCCAGACGGCCCAGCTTTTCTACGAGCTGCTGCCGCGGTACTTCGACCAGTCGCGCATTCCAGGCAATCAGGGCAACTGGATGCCCTTCACCAAGATCAGCTCCGTGCAGCAGCCGGAGGACTTCTGTTTCGCGGTGCACGAGGGCGACAACGACGTGCGTTGGGACAACGATCACGGCGTTCAGGCGTTCGTGTACGTGGAGCCGATGACCTGGTGGCTGACCATGCCGCCGGAGGTGGAGCGCACTTACGAGGGCGCGCTGGGCTACCTGCGGTCGTTCCTGAACAAGCCCGAGTCGCCGAACTACCAACGCGCTTGGGCGGTGGAGCAGTCCTGCATCTTCGACGAGTCGGGCCAGGTCCATCTGGAGATTCAGAAAGCGCCCTGGTGCGACGGGGCAGTGTTCGCCAACTGCGCCGACCCCGACGTGCCGGAGCAGGCGGGGCATCTGAACCTGGCGCGTCTGAACCTGCGTGAGCTGGAGGAGGCCCTGAAGCGCGCGGAACCTGGCGGCGGCCTGGCGGGAGTCTACCTGGACAGCCTGGAGGGCTGGGGCACGCTGCGCAACTTCCGCCGGGAGCACTTCGCCGCCGCCGACCTGCCGCTGGGCTTCGACGCGCGGTCCAAGCGGGTGGCCATCCTGAACTACCTCTCCACCATGGAGTTCACGCTGCGCATGTGCGACTGGATGCGCAAGCAGGGCAAGCTGCTGATGGCCAACAGCACCCCACACAATTGGCCCTACCTGTGCCTGCCCCTGGATGTCATGGGCACGGAGACCAACTGGCAGCAGGGCGGGCGGTTGGTCCCGCCCGATCCGGCGTTCATGTACCTGAAGCGCACCCTGTGCTGGCACAAACCGTACATGTTCCTGATGAACACGCACTTCGAGACCTGGACGCAGGAGATGACCGAGCGCTACATGCAGGTCTGCCTGTTCTACGGGATGTTCCCGGGGTTCTTCTCGGAGAACGCCAGCAGCAACTGCTACTTCGAGAACCCGGATTGGTACAACCGCGACCGGGCGCTGTTCAAGCGCTATATGCCCATCATCAAGACCGTCGCGCAAGCTGGCTGGGAGCCCCTCACCAACGCCACCAGCAGCGACGAGGCCGTCTGGGTGGAGCGCTGGGGCCAGGCGCCGGCTACGGGGCTTTACTTCACGGTTATGAACGCCGCCGACCAGACCAAAGAAGCCCGCCTGAGCTTTGAACTGGAGGGAACAAAGGGGGCCGCCGTGCGGTCTCTACTGACGGGGAAGAAGCTGGGAACCGGGCCCGAGGTCACCTTGGCCCTGGAGCCGGGCGAGGTTGTGGCCCTGGCCGTGCAATAGGGAAGTCCCAAATGGGCACCTACCACGTTCTCGCCACTCGCCACCGCAAGCAACGCCAAGCCGTCGTCTTGGCGAGCGCGGCCTTGTGCCTATTGCTGCTGTCGGCTGCGCCAGGCGTGAGGGCCCAGGGGCTGACGCTGCGGTACCAGTGGCAAAAGGGCGACACGGCGGCGACGACCATCGTAGTCGAGGGGCGGGGCGAGGCGCGCCAGGTCAAAGCGGTCGTTCCCCTCAGCCTGTCGGCGGCCATCGAGGCCAGGGAAGAGGTGGCGCGGCTGTCCACCGGCGAGACTGCGGTCATCACCACTACCTGGCAATCGGCGGACCTGGTGATTGACGGCGACAAGGTCAGCCTGGTCCCGGGCGAGGCGGTGCTGGAGAAGAGGATCGGCAGCCTGGGCGAGGGGTACTGGTCGCGGAGCCGCGGGCGCGGGCCCAGCGTGCGGGCCGAGCGCGAGCCGGTGCTACTGGACGCGGAGCACCTGGCTCTCATAGACCTGCTGGTGGAGCAGGTCGAGTACCCCCTGCTGTCACCGCAGCCGGTCAAGGTGGACGACACCTGGGAGGTTAGGGAGCCCGCCGACTTCGGCGGCCAGAAGGTGGAGCTGAGGAAGACCATCAAGCTACTGTCCGTGGGCACAGGCGCTGAGGCGGGCGTGTGCCACCTGGAGACCACCATCGCCGCGCCCATCAGCTTCGACCTGCCTGGCGAGGGCCTGCACCTGGCGGGCAAGATAGGCGGCACCTTCTCCTGCGTCTTCGACAACGCCCACGGCCGTCTGAGCAGCGGTGAGGGCATGTTTGAGTTCGATCTGGCGGCCAATCCGGTGGAGGGCGCGGTGGGGCTGCCGCCCGCCGGGGAGCCCAACGTGCCAGCGACGGAGGGGGGCGGCGGAAAGGAGAACGAGGAGGCTGCGGGGACGGACCTCTTCCGGCTGAAGATGCAGTTCATGGTGCGCGTGACGCGCAAGTTCCCGCGCAGGTAACAGCCCGCCTCGGTCCCTGCTGCGCCGCCAGCGTACCGGCCATGCACGACGCCAGCGCCACCAGCCCCCTGCTTTTCCTGCCTTACCTGCTGTGCCTGGTGCTGATGGCCTACCCAGCCTTCCGCATCATATCGCTGTACCTGGACGGGGAGATTACCACCCTTGCCCTGGTGCTCATGCTGGGGTCGCTGCTGGCGTTGATGGCAGGCATTGGCCGCACCTGGGGCTCGCCCACGGGGGGCTTGCTGCTGCTGCTGCTGGTGCTGCTATGCATCGGCATTCCGGCTCTGAACGCCCTGGCGGAGAGGCGGCTGGGCCAGAAGCTGCTGGACGAAGACATCGAGAAGTGCCAGCAGGCACTGCGCTTCGATCCCAGCAACGTTTACGCCCACTCGCGCCTGGGGGACATCCACCTGAGCCTGCGCCAATACGACGAGGCCATTCAGTGGTACTACGAGGCCACGCGCCTGGCGCCCAACGACCAGCAGGAGAAGCGCAAGCTCCAGTATGCCATAGAGAGGAAGCGGCGGGCCGAGGTGCAGTCCGTCTTCTGCCCGCGCTGTCGCGCGGAGAACGCCAGCCACGCCGAGTACTGCCGCGAGTGCAGCTTCCCCCTCTCCGCCAAGCGGGAGATCATGGACGCTCTGCGCGGCGGCATGGGCCACGACCTCCTGAAATGGATCGCCATTGGCTCAGGCATCCTGCTGGTCGTCGGCGCCGTCATGAGACCAGTCCCCCTGAGCGTGGTCGGCGGCGCCGGCCTGGTGCTTGCGTGCGTAGCCCTGCTTTACCTATACTTGCAGCTCCGCGAGTGACCGCCGAGCGTAGGGGCGGGGCTTGCCCCCGCCCGGAGGGACTTAGGGGCAACGCTGTACACAGTTGGAGGTGATAGCTTGGCACACATTGACGCCGCACAGCAGGACCTGGCCATGCTGGCCCTGGATACCGCCCAGGCCAGAGGGGCCAGCTACGCCGACGTGCGCATCATTCGCAGCCTCAACGAGTTCATCTACGTGAAGAACCAGAAGGTGGGGCACATCCACCACGCCGAGGACCTGGGGTTCGGCGTGCGGGTGCTGGCCAACGGCGCCTGGGGCTACGCGTGCAGCGGCCGGCTGGACCGGGCGGAGGTGGAAACGGTGGCGGCGCGGGCGGTGGAGATCGCGCAGGCCAGCGCCAGCCTCAAGCAGCAGGACGTGGTCCTGGCCCCGGAGCCCCCCCACGTCGCCGTCTGGGAGCGGCCGGTGGCGAAGGACCCCTTCGCCGTGGGCCTCAACGAGAAGGTCAGCCTGCTGCTAAAGTGCAACCAGGAGATGCTCAAGGTCAGCCAGGTGCGGGTGGCCGAGGGCATCATGGACTTCGGCCGCGAGGAGCAGCTCTTCGCCAGCACCGAGGGGTCGCTGATCCAGCAGGACCTGACCCAGACCGGCGCCGGGTACTGGTGCACCGCCGTCGGCGAGGATGACACGCAGCGGCGCTCCTACCCCATGGCCTTCTCGGGGCAGTATACAGGGCGCGGGTACGAGCTGGTGGAGGAGCTGGAGCTGCTGGGCCACGCGCAGCAGACGGCCGAGCAGGCCGCCGCGCTGCTGACGGCGCCGCAGTGCGAGAGCGGGGTCAAGGACATCATCATCGGCGGCTCGCAGCTCTGCCTGCAAATCCACGAGTCGGTGGGGCACCCGCTGGAGCTTGACCGCGTGCTGGGCACCGAGGCCAACTACGCCGGCACCAGCTTCGTCACCACCGACAAGCTGCGGCAGCTGCGCTACGGCTCCGAGCAGGTGACCATCATGGCCGACACTACGCTGCCCGGCGGGCTGGCGACTGTCGCCTACGACGACGAGGGCGTGCAGGCGCAGAGATGGCCGCTCATCGAGCGGGGCCTGTTCGTGGGGTATCTCACCAGCCGCGAGACGGCACCCGCCATCGGCGAGAGCCGCAGCCGAGGGGCCATGCGCGCGGACGGCTGGCGGCGCGTGCCCCTCGTCCGCATGACCAACATCAGCCTCATGCCCGGCGACTGGACGTTGGAGGCCCTCATCGAGGACACCAAGGACGGCCTCTACATTGACCACACCAAGAGCTTCAGCATTGACCAGCGCCGGGTCAACTTCCAGTTCGGGACCGAGATCGGCTGGGAGGTAAAGAACGGCAAGCGCACGCGGCTGGTGAAGAACCCCACGTACCAGGGCATCACCACGCAGTTCTGGGGCTCGTGCGACGCGGTGTGCAACCAGGACCACTGGGTCCCCTGGGGTGTGAACAACTGCGGGAAGGGAGAGCCGGGGCAATCGGCGCAGATGAGCCACGGCGCCGCGCCGGCCCGCTTCCGGCAGGTAAAGGTGGGGGTGGCGTATGCTGACTGAAGAGCAAGCCCGCGAGATATGCGAGAAGGTCATCGCCGCCAGCGAGGCGGACGGCATAGAGGTGTGGGTCGGCGGTGGGGACAGCGCGCTGACCAGGTTTGCCGAGAACATCATCCATCAGAACGTGGCCGAGTCGGGGCAAGGGGCCTCGGTGCGGGTACGGGCAGGTAAGCGGTTGGGCGGGGCTTCCACCAATGACCTGAGCGATGCCAGCCTCCAGCGCATGGTGGCCGCCGCCACGGAGGCGGCCCGCCTGAGCGAACCTGACGAGGAGCTGATGCCGCTCATCGGCCCACAGGAGTATCGGCCCACCGACGCCTTCAGGCAGGACACCACGTTCGAGGCCTTCACCGCCGAGGACCGCGCCGCGGCCGTGCAGCAGGCGGTGCGGGCCGCGCAGGACAGCGGGCTGAAGTGCGCGGGCTCGTTCACCCAGGACGCGGGCGCGCAGGCGGTGGCCAACTCCGAGGGCGTGTTGGCCTATCACGCCGGCACGGGGGCCAGCTTCAGCATCACCACCCAGGCCGAGGACAGCACCGGCTGGGACAACGGCGAGGGGCTCAGCGTCTCGGACTTCGACGTGCGCTCGGTGGCGCAAACGGCCGTGCGCGGCGCGCTGCGCTCGCGCGCGCCACAGGACATTGAGCCCAGGCCGTACGCCACCATCCTCCAGCCGGCCGCCGTGGCCGACATGATCGCCTTCCTGCCCGGCCACTTCAACGCCCTGGCCTTAGACGAGGGCCGAAGCTGCCTGCGCGACAGACTGGGTGAGCAGATCGCCTCCGAGCTGGTCACCATGCGCAGCGACCCGTGGCATCCGCTGCATCAGGGCGCGCCGTTTGGCCACGAGGGCCTGCCGCGCCAGCCGCTGACGCTGATCGAGAAGGGCGTGGCCCGCGACCTGGCCTACGACCGCCTCACCGCCAGCAAGCACAACACGGAGCCGACGGGGCACGGCTCCGGGGGCAGCAACACCGGCGGCGCTTTACCCTGGGATATCGTCGTGGAAGGCGGCAGCGCAAGCGTGGAGGAGATGATCGCGCAGGTGGACCACGGCCTGCTGGTCACCCGGATGTGGTATCTGCGCACGGTGGACCCGCTGAAGGTGCTGGTCACCGGCATGACCAGAGACGGCCTGTTTCTCATCGAGAAGGGCGAGGTGCAGGGCCCGGTGAAGAACCTGCGCTTCAACGAGAGCGCCCTGAACATGCTCAAGAACGTGGTCGCCCTGTCGCCGTCGGTGCGGGCCTTCGGCCTAGTGGTGCCCGCGATGCTGGTGGAGGGCTTCACCTTCACCAGCGCGACGGAGTTCTAGGCGCGGGCAACAGACGCGGCGGCCAGCCTTCGCCCCAATGGTAACGCCAGGTCCAGCGGGCAGGTTGCAGCCCTCACCCCGCCCGCCTTCGCCCGCCGTAGGGCTTCCGCCTTCGCGAGAGCGGCGAAGCCGCCTTGGCGGCCGAAGCCGCTACGGCGGCCAAGGCCGCTCCGGCGGAGTCGCTCGGCCCGCAGGCCGGACCCCGGCCCGAAGGGGTCGGGGCTTGCCTGCCCTGAGCATTGCCGAAGGCCCGAATGGGTGAGGACTGCATGGGGTAGACGGCCCAAAGAGGGACAGCCTGCCACCATCACGGTAGCTGGGCGCTGCCCACAATCATAGGAGGGATACCATGCCAACTGCACGCTGGCTGGGCCATGCGGCCTGGGAGATCAGAGACGGAGACACGACTCTGTTGCTGGACCCATTCATCACAGGGAATCACGAAAGCCCGGTGAGCGCTGATGATCTGGCGCCGACCGCCATCCTGGTCACGCACGGCCACGGCGACCACCTGGGCGACGCCCTTCCCGTCGCCAGGCGCTCGGGTGCCGTGATCATCGCTCCCTTCGAGCTGGCGCACTACTGCCAGCGCCAGGGCGCGCAGGTGCACCCCATGCACATCGGCGGCGCCTTTACCTTCGCGTGGGGACGGGTCAAGCTGACTCAGGCCCTGCACGGGTCGGCCGTCACCGGCGAGGAGATCATCTACACGGGCAACCCCTGCGGCTTCGTGATTACTCTCAGCAGGCCTTCGCCCGCCGAAGCAGGGGCTTCGGCCCGCGCAGGCGGGCGGACGGTGTACTTCGCCGGCGACACGGGGCTCTTTGGGGACATGAAGCTCATCGGCGAACGCGACAAGCTGCACCTGGCGCTGCTGCCCATCGGCGGGAACTTCACCATGGACATTGACGACGCGGTGGAGGCGGTCAAGCTGCTCAACTGCGACCAGGTGGCACCCATGCACTACGGCACCTTCCCGGTCATCGCCGCCGATCCGCAGGAGTTCAAGCAGAAGGTGGAGTCGCAGACGCAGGCTCAGTGCGTCGTCCTCGAGCCGGGCGGGAGCCTGGAGTACTGACGGCATTCCGGGACCGTCGAGCAGCAACGCGGACCACAGATACGGTGCCTACCAAGCGCAAGAAGAGGAAGAAGAAGCAGACCACGCCGGCGCGCCGCCAGGGCCTCCGTGCTGTCCTGCCCCCGCCCAAGGTCCACCCCCCAGCCACTGCCTACGACCGGCGGAACCAGAAGCAGCGGGACCTCACAGAGGTGGCGGAGGAACTGGTGGAGGAGTGACACGCACCTCAACTAGGGCAGCACCTTCGCCATTGCCAGCGAATAGGGGCCTTTCAGGCGCAGCGTCGCGCGGGCGGAGAGGTAGCCGCCCTTCTTCGCAGTGAGCAGCCACACGCCGTCCGGCTCCTCGGTCGTGAATGTCTCCCCCACTGTGCCCTTCTGGTCGGTCGTGTAGGCGCGGTCACCAATGTGCACGGTCGCTCCGGGCACCGGGCACCCGGCGCTGGTGACCGTCAACACGAACGGCTGGCTCCAGTCCACCTCAGCCGGGCCGGTGATCTCGAGCACGGGCAGCTCGCTGGGACTCAGGATGACCGCGGCCACCTTCGGCTGGCCACCGTTCGGCAGCGGCGGCACGTCCACGCGCACGCAGCCTCCCACGAGGTGGGCGTCCACTACGGTCCGCTGGCCGCCGAGCTGCTCCGGGTAGTAGTAGGCGGTCGCCTGGCGAGCCCGGTAGAGGTCCCGCGAGACGGTGAGGCAGAAAGGCGCCGGGGCCTTGCGGGCGTCTGACAGGAGGATAAGCACGGCGCCGCGTGCATCGTGCACGAACACCTTGCCCCGCACGCCCTCGGGCAGCTCGCCCAGGCCGTCTGTATCCACGAAGCGTGCGTAGGCCAGGATGTCGGCCACCGCATGGTACACTTTGCCCAGAGCATCCACCCGGGCGTTGGGGTAGCGCGCGCCCCACTGAATCAGCCCGCCCATGAGGAAGCTGATGTCCAGATCGGAGCGATCGTAGCCTACCAGAATCTCGGGGAAGGTGTAGCGCAGCATCTCCGGCAGGTTGCAGTCCAGGCCGATCATGCAGGTGTCGGACCACTGCGAGAGGTAGTCGCAGCGGCCCTCGATGTAGATGCAGCAGTCCGGTCGCACGCTGTGCGCGGCCTCGTGGATTCCACGCAGCAGCTCCGCCAACCCCGGCCCCCAGCAGCCGTGGTGCCTGTGCCCGTGGCGGAAGTCGTAGCAGGGCTGCGAGGGGATGGCTGCGGCCTGGTCTACCATCATGCCGGCGGCGGCATACTCCTTCAGGTACTTGTCCACCACCCAGAAGCGCATGTGCTGCTGCCAGCCGGCCGTGGCTGGGCACATGACCAGCCAGTCGTTGTCGCCCTGCTCGTCCTTGTACTCGATGTCGTCGCTGCCATCCAGATGGCGACTGACCAGGGGGGCCATCTGCTCCCAGGAGGGTTTCAGCTCGGCTGGGATCAGGCCGTCGTACTGCGGGGGCAGGTGGTCGGCGAAGTGACGCCGCCAGCCGATGGCATTGGTGTAGTAGATCATGCGCCCGCCCCGGCGCCCCACCTCGCGGTTGCGCTGCGCCAGCTCCTGAGGCGTGCCCAGCAACGGGTCGGGGTAGTAGAAGCGGTTGCAGTGGTTCAACACCATCTGCCCCTGGTAGCTTACCGCCGAGAAGCCACGCTGCACCGCGCGGTCCCAGAGGGCGGGGATGTGCTCGTAGCGCCAGAGGTCAGGCCGGAACTCGCCCGTGTCCCAGCAGAAAGCCTCGCGCAGCCACGTTGGCGGCGTGGCGGGTTTTAGCACGGTCTGGGCCCAATTCGTGTAAATCTTGCTCCCCTGATGCCAGTCGCCGCGATGGAGGGCCACCACCATGGGCTCCGACTGCCATTCGGAGCCCGGCGGCACGTAGGCGTACTTCTCGAAGTCCAGGCCGAACGACCCGCCCGCTCCCTGCGGGGTCAGGTTCATGCGCATGTCCAGGAAGCTTGGGTCGTGACTGCCCACATACAGCGCCTCGCGCAGCGGCTCATCGTACAGGTCCAGCCAGCCCATAGAGCCCGTGCCGACGTAGGTGACTACCTTGAAGCGCTCTTCGAAGCCTGGGCCGCGCACCAGTTGGCCGCTGCGCCAGGGGTAGACCAGGCAGTCGTCGCGCCCCTCCGGCCCGACGCGCAGGCCGTTGAGCACCGGCCAGGCGACGCCGATGACGGTCACGTCGGAGTCGTTGCGCACGTAGACGGTCCACTCGGAACGGCCCTCGCCCGCCAACGAGACCAGCAGGTTCAGCTTGATGCGTCCCTCCGCCATCTCGTAGCAGAAACGCACTGCGCGGCGCCCCGTCTCGCTCTGACTCTCGGCTGCGGTCAGCGTCGGCACTAGTCGTTGCGGGGCCTGGCTGACGTAGGCCAGGCGCACCGGCACAGCCACGGCCGGCTCCGGGGCGACGAAGGCCGTGCCGGTCACCGGCGAGCACAGCGTCAGGAGGGCACCCGTCTGGCGGTCGAAGGTCAGGCTGATCTGGTCGTCGGCCAAGGCGAGCGGAGCGGGCGCCCCGCCGGCGGGCACATGGGCGTCGCTGTGCTGCACGTCCAGAGCTTGCGCGGGGAGCCGCGTCAAGCGGATGTCATCCCACCAGATAGTGCCACTGAAGTCCCACAGCTTCACCTCGATGTCGCCCACGCCGGAGGCCGCCGCCTGGGCCGGGACTTGCGCTGCCACTTCCACGTAGCGCCAGTCGCCAGCGGCTGGGTCGGCGTCCACCTTTACCATGCAATGCGCGTTCGCCATGACGGCCACCTGCGCCATGGAATGGGGCCCGGAGGACTGGAGGCCGCTCGTGCGGTACCAGGCCGAAAGCTGAAGCCGGTCCCCGGGTGACAATCGCCGTGGATCGCCTGGGTACAGGCCGGCCTGACCTACCGGCTGCCTGGCGGACCCGCCACACGGGCCTTCTTTGGTCAGGCGCAGGCTGGCACTGCCGGAATGAGCAGTCGCCTCGTCCCGGCAGACCTCCACCCTGCCGTGGCAATACCCGCGCTGCCAGGCCGCGGGCATGCCGTCGGTGCAGGACTCCTCGAAGCCGGCGTTCAGCAGGGGGATCTCGGCGCCCGAGCCGGGCTGGGCAGCCAGCAGCAGGAGCAAGACAGACGCAACCAGTGGGTAGGCGAGGCGGCCCATGGGTGTGCCTCCCTCTCCCGAGGCACACCTCTCTCCACCAGGATAGGTCGGCGGGCGGACTGCTTTGCTTAAACTGCCGCCCCTTCCAGACCACCCAGCGTCCGAGGCCCGAGGCGTAGGCGTTTACAGGTTGCTGTGGACAAACTTGTGCAATGTGTTAACAGCGGCAGCCGAACCCGATCAGGACCGATGCTAAGGCGGCCCTTTACGCCTGGCACCCAATCCGGTCCGCTGTCAATCGCGGGGTGAGATGATGAGCTTGCGGTTGCGCCCCTGGCCCTCGCTGTAGGTGGTGACGCCGGGCTCCTGGAGCAGCGCCACATGGATGATGCGCCGCTCATAGGGCTTCAGGTCCGAGAGCACGGCCTCCTTCTTGGTCTCCCGGGCCCTCTGGGCGTAGCTGCGGGCCATGTTCTGGAGCATCTGAGTGCGCCGGGCACGGTAGTCCTCGGCGTCCAGCACAATCCGGCCCTTCTCGGGGGAGGCGCGGTTGGCGATGCCGGCGGTCACCAGTTGCAGAGCGTCCAGGGCCTCCCCATGCCGGCCGATGAGCAAGGCGACGTCGGGACCGGACAGCTCCAGCAGCAAGCCCTCGTCGCGGTGGCCCTTCACGGCCACCTCGGCGCGCAAGTCCATGAGCCGGATGATGTCGGTGAGCGCCTGCACGGCCCCAGTAGCCAAGGGGCCATCCAGTGCCGGGCCCTCGGCCTCAGCCTCCTGTAGCGGCGCGCTGGCTGGGGGCTGCTGCTCTGGACCTTCTTCCGCCAGGGCGTCAGGAGCAGGCTCGGGGGCCGGTGCGGCGGCGGGGTCCTTGCTGCGACTGAGCCCCATGCGCCGCAGGGCGGCCTCTACCGCACGGTTGATATCACGACCAGACTCGTCGGCAGCCATCGGTGTATCGCCTCCAGGGCGCCCGCGTCGCGCGAGGCTGTGGCAGGCACAGCTAGCCCTTCCCGCGGCGCCTCTTCTCCTGCTTTTTGAGCCGCTGCTGTAGCCTTGCCTCCTTCTTCAGCTTCCTGTCCTGCTCCCTCTCCTGTCTCTTCTGGACCTCCCGCTCCTGCGCGTCCACCTCGGGCTTCGGTTCCGGCGCCGGCTTGGGCGAGCTTGCTGGTGCGCGTTCCCGGGCAGGCTGTCGCTCCTGCCCCTGGGTTACCGCCCGGGCCTCGCCCTGCTGGCGCGCCGGGCCGGGGCTGCGCGTCTGGGAGTTGGGCTTCATGGTCACGACTTCGCCCGGCTGCGGTGCCTCCAGCCCCCGCGTCAGCCAGTATTGCTGGCCAGCGTAGATGATATTGGTCCCCAGCCAGTAGAGTATGAAGGCCGCCGGGAAGGTCTGGAAGATGAAGAAGAACATGATGGGCATCATCCAGGCCATGGTCTTCTGCATCTGCTGCTGCTGGGGGTCGGTGGCCGGCGTGGACTTGGCCGTGATCTTCTGGAAGACGACCATGCTGATGGTGTAGGCGACCAGCAGGGGCAGGTCAGGAGCGGACAAGTCGCGCACCCACAGGAAGCTTTGCAGGCTGAACTGGTAGATGTACATGCGGATGCCCATGTACAGAGCAATGAGGATAGGCATCTGGATGAGCAAGGGCAGGCAGCCGCCGAACATGCTCACGCCCTGCTGCCGATACAGTTCCATCATCTTCTTCTGCTGGGTGGCCTTGTCGTCCTTGTACTTCTCCTGGATGCGCTTTACCTCTGGCTGGAGCTTCTGCATGGCCACCTGGGCCACTACCTGCTTTTTGGACAAGGGGAACATCAGCACCCGCGTCACCAGGGCCAGCAAGAGCACGCCCCAGGCGCCGCTGCGGCAGATGACGGCAAAGGACTGCATAATCTTGTAGAGGATATTGGCCGAATTCAGCTCATCCATGCGCTTGCCAATGGCCAGCTTGACTGCCACCTGGCGCACCTGCCCATCCTGCGGCACGAGAACGGCAACCGGGACCGCCAACCTGGCGGCCGCCTGCACGTAACTCGTCCACAAGGCTGAGTAGAGCTTGCCAGCGCGCTTGGCGCCCTCGCGCTTGTCCTCCCAGTGGCGGTCGGCGATCTGCGCGGCCTGGTAGAGTGCCTGGGGGGCCAACTGGTGGGTGCGGTAGCGCTTCTCGAAGGCGGAGGTGTAGGCGTCTACCGCCTTCTCCCATTTGCCGTGGGCCTCGTAGAGGAAGGCAATGCGGAAGCGCAGGGGCGCCGGCGCCAGCTCTGGCGGCTGGGCGCCGACCAGGTTATACTGCGGGTGGCCAGAGGGGCTGGCCGGCAAGACGTTGACCCGGCCGGTGACAACCAGGGGCGTGTCCAGGACGCGCCCTTTGTCGGTCTTCAGCCGGGGCAGCGCCCCGCTACCGGGCGCCGCCAGGCGCAACTGCCGCGCAGGCTCATCGCCGGCCAACAGGGGCACGATGGCACCGGAATCCTGCGGCCGCAGGAGCCCCTCAACCCGCACCAGCTTGCCGGCAACCTGGTCCGGCTTGGCCGCCAGGAGGACCTCCAGAGGCAGGTCGCGGGGCAGCTCTACTCCCTTTATGCGGGCCCTCAGGCTGTGCCAGAGGCCAGCTTGCGGGACACTCTTTTCCGCCGGCCCGGCAGCTTCCTCGAGCTGCACGACCTCGGCGGCGAAGTCCTCGCCGGTGTCTGGCCGCATGAGGCGGGGCACAGGGCGGAGTTTCGTCTGCTCGTCGGCCGTCGCCTGGGCCCATGCCGCTGCGGACAGCAGGCACAGGCAGGCAACAGGCAGCAGGGCTCTCACTCAGGCGTGCAACCTTTCCTCGTCCGCTTCTGGCTCGACGGGATCGTATCCCCCGGGGCTGAAGGGGTGGCAGCGCAGAAGACGGGCGGCCGCTAGCAGCAGGCCGCGCCAGGCGCCGTAGCGCCGCAGCGCCTGGGCAGCATACTCGGAGCAAGTGGGCTGGAAGCGGCAGGTCCGCGGCAGCAGAGGCGACACGAACCGCTGATAGCACCGAATCATGGCCAGGAGCAAGCGCGTCATAGGCGTCCACGCGGCTGGCGGGAGCGCCTCCGGCACGTTCCCGCGGAGCCAGTCAGAGCTGTCGGTCTGGCGCCAGCAGCCCCGCCCTAAGCAGTGAGCGCTCTACGGAAGCCAGCAGCTCACCGAAGAGGGCATGGCCGGCGCTGGGGCGGGCGAGGAGGAGCACATCCGCAGGCCCACACAGGCGCGGCCACAGGGCCCGAGCTATGTCGCGCAGCCGGCGCTTGGCTCGGTTGCGGACGGTCGCCTTGCCCAGGCGCCTGCCCACAATCACGCCCAGACGCGGCCCCCCCTCCTCCCGCCAGTGCACCACGGCCACTACGTGCTCGCCAGGATAGCGCCGGCCCTGGGCCAGAGTGCGCCTAACCTCGGCGGCCCGACGGATGCGGCTAGCGCGCAACTCCTTGGCGTCAGACACGGGGCGCCGCTCCCCGGGGCTGCCGCTAGGCAGCCAGCCGCTTTCGGCCCTTGCCGCGCCGGGCCTGGATAACCCGCCGCCCGCCCTTGCTGCTCATGCGCTGGCGGAAGCCGTGCTTGCGCAGTCGTCGCCGCTTCTTGGGTTGGTAGGTGCGCTTGCTCATTGGCCCTCGGTCCCCGCCGGCCGCCCACAGGCTGCGTAGTATACTACATTCCGCACCCGCCCGCAAGCCTGCCCGGCCCTCGGGCCCTCGGGCACTCCTTCTGGGCACTGTGGGTGGCCCACAAACCGCCCGTCAAGCCACCGGGCACGCCCCGCGCCGGCCTCCACAATCCCGGCCGCGCCCCGCCCACCCCAACGCCGCAAAAACTTCTTGCACCCAGTTTCCGTTTCTGCTATAATCCCCGCCACGCGAGGGAGCTGGGGGACACCGTTTTCCACACCTGTGGAAAAGGCTGTGCATAGCCCTTTGACCATTGCACGCCGCACCCATAGATCATCCCCAGCCGCCCCCTACATCCTAACATGCCCGCAGCAGCCTTTGCAGCGCACTTTCCCCGGCTCCCCGCGTCGGTATCCTGGGCCTCCAGGCGAGTAGTGCACACTATTGGTTGCCGTTTACTGTGGATAACGAGGCTTTCCGGAACGATTGGTGGAATGCGGAAGGAAAGCCGCTTTCTCGAGGCTTCGGCGACGAGGGGCAGGCGCGCCGGCAGTGGCTAGAAGCAGGCCGCAGGTAAGCAGGAAGCGCCTCGCTGGCGCCCGGCGAAGCAAGAGAGTGCCGGCACGACGCGTACGGGTGGCCACCTACGTGGACGGGAACCCCTCGCCGCAGACCCAGGATGTGGCCGTAGACGGACGCCGGGGGCCGGTGGCGAGCGCTGAGTGCGTGGTGGCCATCGTGGAGCAGTGCGGCGGACGAGTGCCGGCGGTAGCCATCCGCGAGGTGGTCGCTAACCTGGCCCATGCGGACTACCAGGGCGCGGCGGTGACCATTCTGGACGCAGGGGACCGCGTGCGGGTGTCGGATTGCGGGCCCGGAGTCCAGGACGTGGAGCGCGCGCTGCTGGCGGGGTATTCCTCGGCCAGCGACCGCTTGCGCTCGCAGATCCGAGGCGTGGGCGCTGGGCTGCCGCTAGCCAAGGCGGCCATGGAGGCCATCGGGGGCCGGCTGAGCATTGACACCAACATCGGCGGCGGCACGGTGGTCACCCTGGACGCCCGTGGCGACGAGGCGCAGCCGCAGGAGCCGCAGGCGCAGGCCCAGGAGCTGTCTGATCGACAGAAGCGCGTGTTGGCTCTGCTGCGGGAGGTAGGGGAGGCGGGGCCCTCGTTAGTGGCCCAGGAGCTGGGGGCGGGCATTGGGACCGCGCACCGGGCTCTGACAGCGCTGGAGCAGATGGGGTTAGTGGCGGCTGACGATAAGGGTAAGCGCCATTTGACGGACGAGGGGCTGCACCAACTCGGCCTCATCTTCCGCGGATAGGGCGGGAAAGGGGACAGCGGCGTGCCGCGGTCAATGACCTCTGTGGACTTCCTGTGGGAGGGCACCCTCAACGCACTGAAGGCCAAGACCAGCCCGGCTACCTACGAGACCGTGTTCAAAGGCATTCGCCCTGGCTCCTACGAGGGCGGCATCCTGCGGCTGGTGGTGCGCAACCAGTTCGCCAAGGAATGGCTGGTCGAGCGCCATCTCGACGTCCTGCGCGAGTCGGTATGGGAGGCCGCTGGGGAGCGCGTGGACATCGAGATCGGCGTGGCCGACAACACCAGTGCGCAGGCCCCTGCTCCCATGCCACCCACTCTGTGGGCGGCGCCGCTGGATGATGGCGACTTCCCCTCCACCCCACTCAACCCCAAGTACACGTTCGATGCCTTCGTCGAGGGGAATAGTAATCGCTTTGCCTACGCCATGGCGCTCAACGTGGCCAACGGCGGTGCCTCGGGCGTGCGCGCGAATCCCCTGTTTGTCTGGGGCGGTGCTGGCGTGGGCAAGACCCACCTAATGCAGGCGATTGGCCATCACGTCCTCGGCAATTCGCCCCATCAGCGCGTGGTCTATGTTTCGGGCGAAACCTTTGTCAACCATGTAGTGAGCGCGATTCGGGACAAGCGGACGGCCGACTTCCGCCGCAAGTACCGCAGCGTGGACCTGTGGCTGGTGGACGACGTGCAGTTCATCGCCGCCAAGGAGGGCACGCACTCGGAGGAGGAGTTCTTCCACACCTTCAACACGCTGCATGAAACCAACAAACAGATCGTGATGTCCAGCGACCAGCCGCCGCGGGGCCTCCAGATCCTGGACGAGCGGCTGCGCTCGCGCTTCGAGTCGGGCTCTATCGTGGACATCAAGCGCCCGGATGTGCTGGAGCGCATCGCCATCCTCCAGCGCAAGGCCGAGAACCTGCCATTGCACATGCCTATGGAGGTCTTTGACTACGTAGCCAGAATTACGTGGAACATCCGGGTGCTGGAAGGGGCCCTGACGAACCTGATAGCCTGGGCCTCTATAAACAATGTACAAGTTACGCCCGAAATCGCTGCCGAAGTCTTGAAGGACTACTCGTCCGGCGGGGCGAAACAGCAGGTCACTATTGACCGCATCGTGGATGTAGTTGCCAACCACTTCGCGGTGCGACGGGAGGAAATGCTAGGGCCGAAGCGCAGCCGCACCGTCGTGCTGCCGCGGCAGATCGCTATGCACATCTGCCGTGAACTCACGAACCATTCCTTGATGGAGATTGGGAGAGCCTTCGGCGGGCGGGATCACTCCACAGTGCTGCACGCCTGTGCCAAGATCAGCGAACTCATGGCAACCGACGACCACCTGCTGGGGCTGGTGAATGAGCTGATGTCCCAGCTTGAGCCTGCCTAACGTCGCGGATAACCTGTGTGTGCGTCGGGGTGCCCCTGTGGAGATTTACGTGAGTTGCTGCTGCCTGTCGAGCTCGTTGACAAAGTCAGTTTCCTTACCTCCATTTGCTCCACTGGACAGGCGCCTGACAACTCGGGTGGACCCACAGCTTTGCACACTGCCAACAGCACTACTACTACTACGCCGGTACATATAACAATTCTAAGTAGACGGCTATTGGACTCCAGAGGTTGACTCGAGCGCCTAGCCGGGTCAGCCCGTGCTGCTGACTTGCGAGCCAGCAGACTAGCAGCTAGGAAGGGGACCAGCACATGCTCAAGGCCGCAGTCGAGAGAGCAAGTCTGTATGAGGCGGCCCAGGTGGTAGCACGGGCAGTCTCGGGGCGCAGCACTCTCCCAGTGCTCAACAACCTGTTTGTGGAGGGCACGGAGGGGAGCTTGCGGTTAGTGGCCACGGACCTGGAATTGGGTATAGAGGCGGCAGCCAGCGCACGAGTGGAGGAGGAGGGGGCCTTGACGGTGCCGGCACGCATTTTCGCGGAGGTCATGGCTAACCTCCCCGAGGCAGAGGTGGAGTTGGAGGTGGATGAGGGTAACACGGTCTCCGTAAGGTGCGAGCGCTCGAGCTACAACATCCGTGGGCTGCCCGCGGAGGAGTTCAGTACTCTACCGGAATTGGTCAGCCCGATAGTCTTTGAGCTGCCGCAAACCACCCTGCGTCAGGTCATTGGGCAGACCACGTTTGCGAGCTCGCCAGATGAGACGCGTCCCATCTTGACCGGTGTGCTGTTGTCAGTCGGGGCGGACGAGATGCGGGTGGTAGCAACTGATACCCACCGTCTAGCCCTGCGGCAGCTGCCTGGCATCCAGGGCATAAAGGAGAGCCGAAGCGTCATCGTGCCGGCGCGGGTGCTAAACGAGCTCTCACGCGTTCTGCGTGAGGGGTCAGAAGACCCAGTAGAAGTGCGGCTAACCGACACCCAGATACAGTTCCTGGTGGACAGGATATCGCTGCAGTCCCGGCTCATCGAGGGGCAGTTCCCCAACTACGAGAAGGTAGTCCCAGACACCTTCGAGCGGCTCATCACAGTGAGTGCGGAGGCCTTCCAGCAGGCCTTGCGGCGTGCCTTGATCGTGGCCCGGGAGGATGCCAACCGCGTCGTGCTCTCTGCCAAGCAGGGCCTGCTTACCATCACCGCGGACAGCCAGGATGTGGGTCGGGGCCAGGAAGACGTGGAGGTCGCTCTCGAGGGCGACCCGCTGGAGATTGCTTTCAACGCGCGCTATCTCCTGGATGTACTAGCCGTCATAGACGCCGAGAACGCCGAGATCCAGCTCACTGGGGCCCTCAATCCGGGGACCATTCGTCGGCAGGGCGACAGCAGCTACACCTACGTTCTGATGCCCATGCAGATCATGTAGCGTTACCAGCCTGGCTCCCGACAGGCAGGCGGGCTCCCAGCCCACTGGCGCGCGCCAGGCGCCCCCAGCACGGTCGCCAGCCTGGCGGCCGGGGCTGGGGTAGGCACGAGCTGGCTTTCATAGGCGGCAGGCCCCCGAGCCCGTGTGGGGTGCCTGCCGCGCGCGTTCAGCGGCGGTCCCGCAGGGCAAGAGCCGGGCAGCCCAAGGCATCATACTAGCTCAGGAGCCCTCCGCCTCACGTCGGTCAGCGCGCCAGAGGTGCAGGATGAGCAACAAGCGAGCGGCCACCCATATCGCCCGTGCGCTGGATGAGTTGCTCGAGCAGAGCCATCTGAAGACACGGGCCCGCGAGCAGCTCTGCGCGCTAGTGTGGAAGGACGCCGTGGGCGAGGCCGTGGCTAGCGTCTCGTGGGTGCGGCGGGTCAAGGATGGGGTCGGCTATGTGCAGTGCGAGTCCCCAGCGTGGGCGCAGAGCTTGAGCCTTGAGCAGCGCGGCATTCTGCAAAAGCTGGCGAACCTGCTGGGCGGACCTTACATAACCAAGCTTCGCTTCAGCACCACCGGACCGCAGCAAGAGGCGCGGCAGGAGTTGGTGGTGAAGCCTGCGCCGCAGCCGGCGGCCGACGAGCTGGCCGCCGTGCAGCTAACCGACGCGGAAGTGGAGCGCATCAGGCAGGTAGCGGCTGAGGCGCCGGCGGGAGAGCTGCGCGAGCGCCTGGAGGCAGCGCTGATCGCACGGGAGAAGGACCGGCGCTGGAAGCTGGCGCACGGCTACCAGGAGTGCCGGGTGTGTGGCAACCCCTTTCACGGCTTGGGGGCGGCGTGTTACGCTTGCCAGTGGGAAGGGCGCTCCAGCGCGGGGCGCGAAGGAGGGACAGGCAATGGCTGACAAGTACAGGGGGCCGCTCAAGCAGCTCGACGAGTATCGCTGGGAGATCCCTCAGGACCGCAACGCGGGCATGGCCACACGCGGCCTCATCTACGCCAGCGAGGCGCTGATGCAGGAGATGCGGCAGGACCCGGCGCTCCAGCAGGTGGCCAACGTAGCCTGCCTGCCTGGCATCGTGGGCTGCTCGCTGGCCATGCCCGACATTCACTATGGCTACGGATTCCCGATCGGCGGGGTGGCGGCCTTCGACACGGAGGAGGGCATAGTCAGCCCCGGCGGAGTGGGCTACGACATCAACTGCGGCGTGCGCCTGCTGCGGTCTGACCTGACCAAAGACGAAGTGCTGCCCAAGATCCGCGACCTAGTGGCCGCAGTCTTCGCAGCCGTGCCCGCCGGCGTGGGCAGCAAGGGGCAGATCCGCGTCGGTGATCGCGAGCTTACCCAGGCCATGACCAAGGGGGCGCGCTGGGCCGTGGAGCAGGGCATGGGCGACAAGCGGGACCTGGACCATTGTGAGGAGAACGGCGGCCTGCCATCGGCCGATCCCGAAGCCGTGAGCCCACGCGCCTACCAGCGTGGCCGTCCGCAACTGGGCACTCTGGGGAGCGGGAATCACTTCCTGGAGGTCCAGGTGGTGGACGAGATCTACGACCAGGAGGCGGCCCGCGCCCTGGGCATCGAGGCGCGCGGCCAAGTCACGTTCATGATCCACACGGGCTCCCGGGGCTTCGGGCACCAGATCTGCGACGATTACCTGGAGGAGATGCAGAAGGCCGTGCGCCGCTACGACCTGCGGCTGCCCGACCGGCAGCTCGCCTGCGCGCCGGTGGAGAGCCCGGAGGGGCAGCGCTACCTCGGGGCCATGGCCTGCGCGGCCAACTTTGCCTGGGCCAACCGCCAGGTCATCACGCATTGGACCCGCACGGCCTGCGAGCAGGTGCTGCGCAAGGGCAGCGAGGCGCTGAGGCTGGAGCTGGTTTACGATGTGGCCCACAACATCGCCAAGCTGGAGACCCACCCGGTCAACGGGCGGCCTCGGCGCTTGTGTGTGCATCGGAAGGGGGCCACCCGCGCGTTCGGGCCGGGCCTGGCCGAGGTGCCCGAGGCCTACCGTCACCTGGGCCAGCCAGTCATTGTGCCCGGCGACATGGGTACCTACTCGTACCTGCTCCTGGGGACGGAGGGAGCCATGCGCGAGACCTGGGGCTCCACCTGCCATGGCGCCGGGCGGCGCATGAGCCGCACGCAGGCGTTGAAGACCAAGCAGGGCAAGCAGGTCTACGAGGAGCTGCGGGCGCAGGGCATCGAGGTGAGATCGGTGGGCATCAAGACCCTCGCCGAGGAGATGCCGGAGGCGTACAAAGACGTCACCGAGGTAGTGAACACCTGCCACGGGGCCGGCATCTCGCGCAAAGTCTGCCGCCTGCGGCCCCTGGGTGTGATGAAGGGCTAGGCGGGCGCCGCGCGGGGCGCGCTCCGCCAGGAGGTAGCATTACGCGCTGATGGCCTATGTGCTGCTTGTCGGCGGGCTGGCGCTCATCTTGGCGAGCTGCGAGTTCTTCACCAACGGGGTCGAGTGGGTTGGCCGGCGACTCAACCTGTCCGACGGAGCGGTAGGCAGTGTGCTGGCCGCGGTGGGCACCGCCCTGCCCGAAACGCTGGTGCCGCTGGTGGCCATACTTCTCAAGGGGGGCGAGGCCGGCCGCGAGGTAGGTGTGGGTGCTATCCTGGGCGCCCCCTTCATGCTCGCCACTGTCGGTTTCATGGTCGTGGGGCTGGGGGGAGTCGTCTACGCGCGCCGTGGAATCCGTTCGTACCACTTGCACTTGGCGCGGGAGGTCATCCGGCGCGACCTGCGCTACTTCCTCATGGCCTATCCGCTCGCCATCGTGCTGGCGTTCGTGCCCGTGCGTTGGCCCAAGTACGTCCTGGCCGCCGTCCTGATGGTCTGGTATGTCCGCTACGTGTTGGTCTACTTGCGGGCCCCCGCGCCTGCCGACAAAGTGGACCTGGCGCCGCTGCATTTCCACCGACGCGCGGCACAGGGGCCGCAGACTTGGGTGGCGCTTGCGCAGGTGCTGGCGGCCACCGCTGGCATCGTTATCGGTGCCCGCATTTTCGTGGACGGGCTAGACCAGGCAGCGCATGGGCTGGGCGTGCCTCGGGAGTTGCTGGCCCTGGTCATCGCCCCGGTGGCCACCGAGCTGCCCGAGAAGTTCAACAGTGTCATCTGGATGCGGCGCGGCCGCGATACTCTTGCGCTAGGCAATATGACGGGGGCTATGGTCTTTCAGAGCTGTTTCCCCGTAGCCATCGGCTTGTGTTTGACGCCGTGGCGGCTGGCGCCCTGGCAGGAACACGTGCCGTCCCTGGCTTCGGTGGTGTTGGCGGTCGGGTCGGCGAGCTGCCTGTGGCTGTGGCTGCGCCGCCGGCAGAGGGCGCCGGCCGCCTTCCTTCTCGGTGCAGGCATTCTGTACGTTCTGTTTGCGCTGCTGGTCATAGCGCAGCTTTAGCTACTAGGCGAGGCATATCCCATGCTCGACCTCAAGCTGATACGCACACAGCCAGAGCTCATACGAGACGCGGTGCGCAAGCGTGGCATGGAGTTGGACCTGGACCGCATCCTGGAGCTGGACGAGCAGCACCGCAACGGGCTCTACCAGATGGAGCAGCGGCGGGCCACGCTTAACGCCACCTCCAAGGAGATCAGCGAGCTGAAGAAGGCGGGCCAGGAGGCGCAGGACAAGGTCGAGGCCATGCGCGCGCTGCGAGAGGAGATCAGGGAGCTGGAGGAGACCATCCGCCGGGCCTGGGCCGAGCTTGAGGCCCTGCTGCTGGAGGTGCCCAACATCCCCCGCCCGGACGTGCCCCTGGGCGCCTTGGATGAGGGCAACGTGGTGGTGCGCAAGGGGCCGGAACCTCAGAAGGCCGGCTTCAAGGTGCTCCCGCACTGGGAGATAGGCGCGAAGCTGGGCATACTGAACTTCGAGAGCGCGGTGCGCATCGCCGGCGAGCGGTTCGTCAGTAACATGGGAGCGGGCGCCGCTCTGGAGCGGGCGCTCATCAACTTCATGCTGGACCTGCACACCCAGGAGCACGGCTACCTGGAGGTCTCGCCGCCCTACCTGGCCCGCGCCCAGGCCCTGGTGGGCACGGCGAACCTGCCCAAGTTCGAAGACGTGCTGTTCAAGACGACGACAGGCCATTACCTGATCCCCACAGCGGAGGTGCCGCTGACCAACCTGCACATGGGCGAGATCCTGGAGGCCGATGAGCTGCCCAAGCACTACACCGCCTACACCGCCTGCTTCCGCCACGAGCAAGTAGGCGCGGGGCAGGAGGCGCGCGGGCTCATCCGCCAGTACCAGTTCCACAAGGTCGAGCTGATGAAGTTCACCACGCCCGAGACCGCCGACGAGGAGCTGGAGGCCTTGGTGCGCGACGCCGAGGACATCGTCCGGCGCCTGGGCCTGCCCTACCGGGTCTCCATGCTGTGCACCGGCGACATCACCTTTGCCTCGTGCAAAACCTACGATATCGAGGTATACTTCCCGGGGATGGACCGCTGGCTGGAGGTCAGCTCGTGCAGCATGTACGACACGTTCCAGGCGCGGCGCTGCAACACGCGCTATCGGCCAGCCCCCAAGGCCAAGCCGGAGTTCGTGCACACCATGAATGGCTCGGGCCTGGCCACCGGCCGCACTCTGGCGTCCATCCTGGAGAACTTCCAGCAGGCCGACGGGACCATCACCGTGCCCGAAATCATCCGCCCGTATATGCGCGGGATGTCGGTGATTGGGGTGTAACCGAGGTGCCTGTCTGACAATCCCCGGCGGAGGCATTCTGTCATTCTGAACGAAGTGAAGAATCTCGCTGTGGGCCTGCTACGAGACCCTTCGCTGTCGCTCAGGGTGACAGAGAACCCGTTGTGAGAGAGAAGCTGGGCTCGTGCCCATGATGGGTGGTGACGCATTATGCCTATAACGCGACTGCATGTGCAAGGCTACCGCTGCCTCCGGGACGTTGACCTGGAGCTGCGACCGTTGACGGTGCTCATAGGGCCGAATGGGTCGGGGAAGAGTTCGCTGCTGGACGTGCTCATCGTCCTGAAGCGCGGGCTCGCGCGGCACCTCGCTGACGCTCTCAGCGAGCGGGGGGGGGTGGCGCGGCTGCGCACGTACGACACGAAGGGACCGTTGGCGCTTGACCTACAGTGTGAGCATCAGCGGCCGTATCGCTACACCTTCAGCCTTGAGGATAGGGGTTACGGGAGCTACAGCATCCTATCGGAGACGCTAGACACAATGGAGGCGGGGCGCGGTGGACAGCGCATCCTCGACCGCGCAGAGGAGCCATCCCTGACACCCCTGGCGCTCTGGAGGGACATGCTTGCTAGGCTTCACGATGCGGAGCGTGCTAAGGGAGAGCCCCCCAAGTTGGACCCAGCCGAGCTGTTGCTGGCGCAGAGACAGTCTCCCGACAGCTTCTGGTTCCGAGACTTCGTCGAGCAAATCCAGCTCTATGCTCAGGTTGACGTGTCTCGGCGCTCGCTCGTGCGGTCCCAGCAGACCGTCCGCCCCGCGTGGTGCCCCGGCCCGGATGGGAGCGACCTGGTCGCCGCTTTGTACACGGGGCGCACTCACGCTGAGGAAGCGTACCAGCGTCTGGAGGAAGCGCTGCGTGCAGCCTTCCCCAGTCTGGAGAAGCTGGAGTTCCCTGTTGTGGCGGCCGGCGAGATGGCAGTCACCTGGCACGAGGGGGGCGTCCAGCAGGCGTTCTGGCCGAACCAACTGTCGGACGGCATGATCCGTTACCTGTGGTTGTGCGCGATTCTGCTGTCGCCGAAGCCGCCGACTGTGATCATGATCGACGAGCCAGAGACCAGCCTGCACCCGCAACTGCTCACCATCCTGGCTGGGCTCATGCAGGAAGCCGCCACGCGCACGCAGGTCATCGTCGCTACGCAGTCTGCTGAACTGGTTAACTGGCTCAAGCCGGAAGAGGTGCTGGTGCTGGACAAGGAGGAGGGGGAAGTCACTGCCCACTGGGGCGAGGCCTTTGACCTCCAGGAGTGGCTGAAGGAGTACACCCTCGGCGAGGCCTGGGTCACCGGGCTGATAGGTGGCAGGTCGTGACCATAGTGTTGATCGTAGAGGGCGAAACGGAAGCGGCGGTTAGGCCCGTCCTGAAGGCCTTCCTCGACGAGCGATGTGAGGCTGAGGGCAAGCCCAAGGTGCGGCTTGATCCGAAACGCCTCCGCGCCATGCGAAACGAGACGAAGCTGCGCGCCGTGGCACGCGACGCCCTAAAGGACTCAGATGTATGCTGCCTCGTGGGCCTGGTTGATGTTTACCCAGATTTCGCGGACGCTTCGGACGCCAAGCGGCACCTGCGCTCCGGCCTGCCTGAGGACCCGCGCTGCCATGCACACGCAGCGCAGTACGAGTTCGAGGCGTGGCTGCTCCCGTTCTGGGACGACATATGCAGGAACCTGCGGCTCCAGGCCCAGCGGCCGGGCGGTGACCCTGAAGAGGTGGACCTAACGAAGCCGCCTTCACACCGGCTCAAGGAGCTATACCGCAAGGCGGGTTTCGACTACCACAAGCCGAGAGATGCTCTGGCGATCCTGAGCCGCAATAAGCTCGGGGTTGCCGCCCACCAGTGCCCCGAACTCAAGGCACTCCTGGAGACATTGCTCAAGTGCGCAGGTCTACCGCCAACGCTTTGAGGTGAGCTTAGGGTGCTCAACATGGCTGCTGTTGTGATCATCAGCGTGTATCTGAACGGTGTGGAGGTGCCGTTGACGACGCCTGCGTTCACGCATCAGGGGCACGCGCTGGTGCCGGTGCGGGAGGTGTTCGAGCGCCTGGGCGCACAGGTCAAGTGGGAGGGGCCCGAGAAGCGCGTGCGGCTGGCCGTCGGCCAGCGCTGGGTCATCGTGCCCCTGGAGGGCAAGACGGCCATCGCTAACGGCCAGAACGTGGCGGTGGAGGAGCCGGCGCGCTTCGTGGGCGAGACGCTGTTTGTCCCGCTGAAGCCCACGGCCACGGAGCTGGGGGCGAAGCTGGCCTGGGAGCCTGCGGCCAGCGCCGTGTTCATCGCTTTCCAGGACCAGCGGCAGCCCGTCGAGGCGACCATCGGCGCGATCGTGAAGGCGCCCAACGACTACGCGGGCAAGCCCGTGCGCCTGCGCGGCGAGTATCTGGGCTGGCGCGGCTCGGGGCTGGAGAAGGCCACCAGCCAGGGGCCACCGGTGACGCGCAGCGACTGGCTGCTCCGGGATGCCACAGGCGAGATATACTGCGCGGCTGGGCAGGTCCAAACCGACGTGTCCCTGAGGCCCATGACCAGCCGTGGGCGGCGCATCGAGGTCGTGGGCACCGTGCAGATCGCCCAGCGGGATTTCCCCTACCTCCAGACGCAGAGCATTGCGGCAGTCACGGGGCTGGCCGGCCTGACCTGCACCGTGCGCACGGACAAGCAGGCCTACGAGCCGGGCGAGCCGGTGCGCTTGGAGCTGCGGCTGGAGAACCCGTTCCCGGAAGCTGCGGAGCTGTTCTTCCCCAGCGGTCAGCGCTACGATTTCGTCGTGCGCAACGAACAGGGGCAGGAAGTGTGGCGCTGGTCTGCCGACAAGGCTTTCACCATGGTCATCGGCACCGAGCAGCTCAAGCCGGGCGAAAGCCGCGTGCGGGAACAGACCTGGGACCAGAAGGCTTCTGAGGGTCTAGCGCCGGTGAACGTGCCCGGCAGGTACACCGTGACGGGCGAGATCAACAAGGAAGTGAAGTCATATCCGCATCCGTTCCTGATCCGTCGGGCGGAGGCTAAGCCTGAGGGAGCGTAGGGATGGGAAGGATCGGGCGGGCGACAGTTCCTGCGTGGCTGTGGGCGTTGGGCGCTGTGGTGTTGGTTGTGGGCATAGGTGCCGCGTGGGTGGTCATGGCGGGCCGCAGTCGCCAGTCTGGTCGCGGACAGCAGGGGGAGCTGGAGGTCTACGATGTCCACCTGGTCACGGAGCTGGGGCCGCAGGGCGAGCCCGGGCGGGAGGTGGAGGAGCTTGGCCCGCAGGCGGAGGAGCTGCATCTTGCGTACCGTTACCGCGGCGCCAGGCCCGGCGAGCCGTTGGCCTGCGAGTGGTACTGCGGCAACGAGTCCATTGCGGACGTTGGGCGCCAGGCAGAGCTGCCGGCGGCAGAGGGCTGGGGCCGGTTCGACCTGAGCATCCGCACCAGGCTTCCCACGGGGTCCTGGCAGGTGAAGCTGCGGGCGCGTGGGGCGGTGGTGGCGACCGTGGGCTTCCACGTGGCGGCTGAGCCGGAGCCGCCGCTGATCACCAACATGGTCGTGTGCGAGCAGGTGGATGAGCGAGAGCAGGCGGTGCGGCCGCGCCGCCAGTTCCCGCCGCGGGTGGCTGCTATCTACATGCGCTTCGACTACGCCAACGCGCCGCTGGGCGAGCGGCTGACTTGCCAGTGGCGCCTGGGCGACGAGCTCATCTCCAAGGCCACTACGAGCCAGGAGATCAGCGCGCCCACGGGCGCGGGGCATTTCTACCTGGCCAACCCCAAGCGCGAGGAGCTGCCCAGCGGGCAGTACACCGTGGAAATTCTCTTCGGGGCGCGGGTGCTCGGCGAGGCCGGCTTCCAGGTGGGCGCGCAAGCCGAGGGCGGTGCGGAGCATGAGTGAGGCAACGAGCAAGCTGGCCCGCCGGGGGGCCGCCTGGCTGCTGGCAGCCACCGTGGCGCTGGCCCTGGCCGCCTGTCAGGCCCAGCAGGAGCCGACCCCGCCCGGCGCCGAGGCCACTCAAGTCCCTGCGGTCGTTGCTGACGACCGCACGCCGGAGAAGCCCATGCCCGAGCCTGAGCAGATTGAGCTGCCGGGCGACAATGCCGTTCCGGGCTGGAAGACGACCGGCCCGGTAGCGACCTACGCCAGGGAGAAGCTGTCAGACTACATCAACGGGGGCGCGGCGCGCTACCTGGCCTACCAGTTCCAGGTCGCCCACGTGCAGCGCTACGTGCAGGGCGAAGACCTCATCACCGTGGAGGCCTACGGCTTTGCCAGCAGCGAGGACGCCTTCGGGGTCTACTCCGAGGAACGGGGCGGCCCGGCGCCGGAAATCCAGCAGGAAGCCAACTACGGCGACGGGCTGCTGCAAGTGTGGAAGGGCCGCTGGTACGTGCGGGTCACGGCGGAGGCCCCCAGCGATGAGACCGAGTTGGCCCTGTTGGGCCTGGGCCTGCTGACGTCGCAGAAGATTGCGAAGACGGGCCAGAAGCCACGGCTGCTGAAGTTCCTGAGCGAGCAGAACCTGCGCCCGAACAGCCTGGTCTACTTCCACCAGCAGGTCACCCTGAACCACGTCTACTTCCTCACTGAGAAGAACAGCCTGCACCTAGGCACGGACAGCAACGCGGTGCTGGGCGAGTACGTCGGGCCCGGTACGAAGTCCATCCGGATTCTGATTGAGTACCCCAAGGCAGACCAGACCAAAGCGGCCCTGGCAGACTTCGTCAAGGCGTACTTCGAGGCCGAGGCACAGGGAGAGCGGTACGTCGGCGCCACCGAGTTAGGCGACCATGCTGGGGTGCAGCGGCAGGGCAAGTACCTGCTGCTGTGCTTTGAGGCGAAGACGGAAGCCAATGTGCGCGCCATCCTCGATGGCATGAGCGACCACGTGCTGAAGATGATAGAGGGAACGGGGGTAGCACCCGATGCCGGCTAGCGAGGGGCCGAAGGCAGGACAGGTAAAGAGCCTCACGCGGCGCGACTTCTTCCGCCGCACAGCCGGGGCGCTGGGCACGTCTGTGGCGCTGTCGGGCGCAGCCTGCGCGCGGCAGGAGCCGCCAGCGGCGCAGCCGCGGCTGGCGCAGGCCCCCCCTCGACCGGCCGCCCCGGCTACGAAGGTCGTGCTCGTCCGCGACCAGGCCGCCACCGGCGACAGCGGCGCCGCGAGCGAGGACGTCGTGGGTGGGATGCTGGACCAGGCCATGCTGGCCCTGACAGGCAAGCCGACCGTAGCGGAGGCCTGGCGGCAGTTCGTCAGCCGGGACGACTTCCTGGGCATCAAGGCTACCGTCATGATGACGCCCACGCACTTCGCGGTGGTCAAGCGCATCGTGGAGTGTGCCCGACAGGCGGGGGCGATGGCGGACCGGATCATTGTCTGGGACCGCAACGTGGGCGGCAGCAGCCTGGCCCAGATTCGCAACTTGCTGGAGACGCCGCGGTGGCAGGCGGCCGCGCAGGAGCAGCCGTTCGAGGTGGCCTTTGACGGGCGCAGCATCAGCAGCGTGGTCACGCAGAAAGCCACGGTGCTGATCAACGTGCCCGGCCTGAAGAGCCACTGGCTGTCCGGCCTCGGCTGCGCGCTGAAGAACTGGGCGGGCGCAGTCACCAACATCAACGTGCAGGACCAGAATGTGACCTTTGCCTTCCACGCCGATAGCTGCGCCCGGCTGGGGATGCTCAGCGCCATCCCGGAGATTCGGCAGAAGCAGAAGCTCATCATCGTGGATGCTCTGCGCCCGCTGCTGCATGGCGGGCCTCAGGTGGACCCCAAGTACCTGTGGAACTACCGGGGCCTGATCGTGGGCACGGACCCGGTGGCCGTGGACGCCGTGTGCCTCCAGATCCTGCAGGCCAAGCGCAACGAGTACCAGGGCAAGCCCTGGCCCGTCCAGCCGCCGGCCAAGCACGTGCTGGTGGCGGAAGCCGAGTTCGGCCTGGGCACCGCCGACCTGAACAAGATCGAGATCGTGAAGTTGGGGTGGGAGGAGGGACGACTTATCTAGCGAGGTACGGTGTTCCGGCAGCTCGCTGGCGAAACCAGGTACACTTGTCATTCTGAGCGCCAGCGAAGAATCTCGGAATGGGCCTCCCGAACGAGACCCTTCGCTTCGCTCAGGGTGACATCGAGCTTCACAGGCGCTTCGGCAGCACCCCACCGAAACACCAGGGGGTGCGGAGTCGGGCCTTCGCCCGTCGTAGCGGGCTACGGCCCGCGAAGGCGGGTGACTTTGCACTCCATAGTGGGTTGAGCGAGGGGCTTCCAGCGGCGCTACTATGGAGTGCAACATCACCTGATGTTGCAGGCCGTTTCCGCATTCGGCCCGGCAAGGTGCCGAGACCGGACTTGGCGGAGGGGTGCAGATGCTGGTAAACCTGGAGGACTCCCTGCATCCGAGGATCGTCGAGAAGGCGTTGCCCCTATACTGGGACTCGCACTTCAAACACGCCGCGCAGGAAGCGATGACCCAGGTTGAGCAAGCTCTGGGCGAGCGTGGACTGCCGCCCGGGAAGTACTTCGGGCGCCGCCTGGTCCAGCGCGTCTTCAAGGATGGGCCACACGTGACCCTGTCTGTGCCACTGGGGGAGGACTTGCAGGAAGAAGCCCGGCTCCTCTTCGAGGGAGCCTTCGCATACTACCGCAACTACGCTATCCATGACGGCACCAACATAGACGAGAAACAGTGCATTCGGATCATGGTTCTAGCGAGCGAACTGCTGGATCTCATCGGGGCTTCCAAGCGGAGCTTCGAGGGCGCGGGCGGCGCGCAAGGGCTCATCGAAGCTCGCGTGTTCAAGGACGCAGACGAGTTCGCGAGGTTCCTCCGCTTCCTGTGGGGCCTGTCCTGCTCCGATCTGGACGAGTCTGCTTACTTCGACGATGTGGCTCTCAGCGGTTTCACGGAGGAACAGATTGAGCTCGCCTTCGAGATAGGACTCGTTACGGTGGCCTCCGAGGATCGGCCGCTTCCCTCCCACGAGATCGTGGTGGATGGCGTGAAGGTCACGCTGGACCCGGGCGATTACGAGCACGTCACGGGGTACGAGTTGACGGAGCTGGGCCAACGCGTTCTGCGCGAGCTGTCCGGCGAGGGGAAGGACCAGGAGGGTGGTAAGCAGTAGCGGCTGGGCTGTTTCCGCAGCAAGCTGCCGAAACACCAGGGAGGGGTCGCGGACGGCGGCGAACCGCGTCCCTACGAACGACGGAGGGCCGGGCAGATTGCCCGGCCCTTCAGGGTGAACCCGTCGTTGCTGACGGCTTGCTGGTCTAGCGGCCGGCCTGCCGGCTTAGTCGCCCTTGGCCTTTGCCGGTGCTTCGGTGGGCTTGGCGGGCGGGTTCTCGCCGATCTTGGGAAGCCTGGCCAGCAGCCCCTCGAAGTCTATGCCCGACAGGGCCTCGAGCACGGGCGGCAGTTGGCCGATGATGCTGGCCACGTCGGAGGTGATGCGGGAGGCGCCTATGCCGCCCCCGCCGTCGCCGCCGGTGTTGATCATGACGATGCGCTCGGTCTTCGCCAGCGGCGCGGCCACCGCGCTGGCCACCTGCGGCAGCACCTCGATGACCTTCTCGGTGATGGCCGCCTGGTTGTAGTTTTGCCAGGCATCCGCCTTCTTCATCATAGCCTCAGCTTCGGCGAAGCCCTTCTGGCGTATGACTTCCGCCTCCGACAGGCCAATGGCTCTGACCACATCGGCCTGGGCCAGGCCCTTGGCTCTGATGGCTTCGGATTCGCCCTTGCCGATCTGGGCGGCAGCCGAGGCGGCGCCCGCAGCCTCGGTCTCGCGCTTGGTCCGCTCGGCCTCAGCCAGGGTGGAGATGCGGTACTTCTCCGCGTCGGCGGGCTTACGGATGGTGGCCTCCAGCTCGCGCTCCTTGCGCAGGACCTCGCGCTCCTGGACCTGCGCCTGCATCTCCTTTTCGACCACGGACACCTGCACTTCCTCGCGCTCGACCAGTTGCTGGGTCTTGAACTTCTGGAGGTCGTAGGCCAGGTCGGCCTCGGCCTTCTGCTGCGCCACGGCGGCGCGGTACTGGGCTACGTTCATCTCGTAGTCCCGGTCCGCCTCGGCGACTCTGGTATCGGCGGCGAACTTGGCCACCTGCCCGTCGCGGTTGGCCTCGGCCGACTTGGCCATGGCATCCCGCTGGGCCTGGGCCTCGCCGATGGTGGCGTCCCGCTTGACCTCCGCCGTGCGCGCCTTGCCCAGGGCGTCCAGATAGCCCTTGGTGTCGCGGATCTCCCGGATGGTGAAGCTGTCAATGCGCAGGCCCATGCCGGCCAGATCGCTGGTGGCCACTTCGGCCACGCGTTGGGCGAACTCGTCACGCTGCTTGTAGATGGCCTCCACGGTCATGGTGCCCAGGATGGCCCGCAAGTGGCCCTCGAGGGTCTGGAGGGCGATGGCGCACACTTCCGTCGGCGACTTGCCCAGGAAACGCTCGGCCGCGGTGCGGATCATCTCGTCGTTGCGGTCCACCTTGACCTGGGCGATGCCGTCCACGGTCACAGGCACGCCGTACTCGGTGTAGACTTCCTGGGTGGTGACCTCCAGGGTCATCAGCTCCAAGGAGAGCCGCTGGACCTGGTTGATGTAGGGCCAGATGAACCGGCCGCCGCCGACGACTATGTGCGTCTGTCGGCCGCCGCCATAGACGATGAGCGCTTCGTTGGGGCCGACCTTCTGGTATCTGCTCATAAGCCAGGCCAGAAAGCAAAGCCCTAGAACTACCGCGACGGCCACCACGCCGATGAGCGTCATGCCCCCCAATCCAAGGATGTTCATGCCTGAGCACCTCCCACTAGAATGGTGGCCGACCTGCCCGTCGGCCTGCCTGGCAGCAGGCAGGCGACTGGGCAGGGGCCGCTAAGACTGGGCAGCGCCCCCACCCGGTGTTGGCTGCTGCGCTGCGTCCGTATCGGCTTCGGCGGTATGCAGGCGGCGCAGCCTCTCGTCCACCAGCTCGCGCACAATGAGCGTGTTGCCCGCCACGTGCGAGATCCTTACCAGGGCGTGCTTGGGTATGAGCACGCCGTCCTCGGAGCGCGCGGGCCGGGACTCGCGCACGCCAGCGTAGGAGTAGGAGACCTCCCCCACGGCGTCGGCCGGGATGGGCGTGATGACCTGGGCCTCGGTGCCGGGCAGGTCCGCCAGCGCAGCGTGGCTGGTGCCTTGCATGGCTACCATGATTCGTCCGATGGTAGCAAAGGCCAGGGCGGCCAGGGCCACCGAGGAGACGAGGGCGATGGGCAGCGACAGGAGCGTCGGCAGGTGGTAGACGTTCTCGCAGACCAGCCCCACGGCGCCAAAGCTGGTGATCAGGGTGGAGATCACCGGCGGGCTGATGGGCGAGAGGTGCGCCACGTCTCCCATACCACCCACGTCGTGCGCGCCCACGCCGTCGGCGTGGAAGCCCACGCCGTCGCCGACGTGCACGCTTACTCCATCGCCAGCGAAGTGCCCGACGTGCCCGAGGATGTCGCCCAGGAAGCCGGTGATGATGGCCAGGAGCACCCCGGCCACGACGGCTGCCAGATAACCCATGGCTATAGCGCTCACTTGGACACCTCCACTGCCACTGTGCCGGGCCTGGACTCCGCAGGCAGTCGGGGGCACGGCATCAGATGCTCGGGCCTGCGCGCCCCGGACGCGCTAATCCTGCTCGGTGCGCGGCAGGCTACTTCGCGAGCCTCGAGTGCTTCTCCTGCACCAGCCCGTCCAGGCGCTGGACGAAAATCGCGCACTTGGCCCGGAAAACGGCCGCCAGCACCGGCAGGCCCCCGCCCATGTCTTGATCCAGCCCTGCGGTTGCGTCACTGACGGCCATGATGGCGTCGCTCAGCCTGATGAGCGCCTCCACCTCGGCCAGCAGGTCTTGGATTGGCGCCGTGGCGTCGGCGGCGCTGAGCAGGTGGTCCCGGCAGGCGCACAAGTTCTCGCGGGCCGTGGCCATTCTGCCCGCCAGCCACACGGCGGGGAGGTCGCGCTGGCCCCTCGGCTCGGTCAGTTGGGTTGTCAGCTCTGCTGTGGGGGTGCCGACGCTGGGCATCCCCCTCACCTCCCTGCCTACCGTGAGGCAGGCGGGCCGCTCACTAGGAATCTGCCTGCGACTCGCGCTTGGCCTGCCGGCGCGCGACCTGCTCCTTGATGCGGGCCAGCTCCTGCTCCAGCTCCTCGTCGGCCTTCTTGCTGTTCTCCGCCAGCTTCTCGAACCGGCTCTCCACCAGGCCGGCGGTGAGCTCGGCGGTAGCCTCCGCCTCGACCTCCATGTCCGTCACGCGCTCGTCCAGGCGGTCGAAGTCAGGCTCGGTCAGGCCCCGGAAGTGCGAGGCGGTCTCGTGCACGCCCTTACGCGCCTGGGCCAGGCGCCGGCGGGCGATGAACAGGTCGCGGCGGCGCTTGGCCTCCTGGATCTTCAGCTCCAAGCCCTCCAGGTGTGCGCGCAGGGCGTCCACGCTCTCCTTCTGAGCCGCCCACTGTGCCTCCAGGCTGAGCTGCAAGCGCTGGGCCGACCGCTTCCGGCGCAAGGCCTCGCGGGCCAGATCGTCTTCCCCACGCTCCACGGCCATGATGGCTTTGCGCTGCATCTGCTCGGCCCTGTCCTTGGCGTCGGCCAGCTCGTCGGCCAGGTGCCGCTCGTCGCGGGCTGCGGAGGCCACCTCGTGCTTGGCCTCGCGCAAGTCCTCCTCCATCTCGCGGATGAGCTGGTTGAGGGCCTTCTCGGGGTCCTCGGCCTTGTCCAGCACCTCGTTGAGGTTGGAGGCCAGCAGGCTCTTGATGCGCTCCAGGAGTCCCATGGTGTTACCTCCCAGGCTTCGGGTGGTTATCCCTCCTGGGACTGCTCCGGCGCGGTCTGGGCCTCGCCAGCCAGGCGCTGCTTGAGGGCCTGGAGCTCGAACTCCACGTCGGCATCCTCTTTCTCTTTGGCGAACTTGCGCTCCAGGTCGTCCACGTCCAGCTCGGCGGCGGCCGCCACTTCCATCTCCTCGTCTTCCACGCGCTCGGTCAGACGCTCGAACTCGCTGAAGGCGCTGGTATCTACGGCGCGCTCCACCAGTTTCTGCACCCTCTTCTGCGTGCGGGCGCGCTGCGAGCGGGCAATGAGCAGCTTGGAGCGGGCCCTGGCCTCGTCCAGCTTCACGTACAGGGCCTCCAGGCTGGCCTTCAAGGCCGCCACCGTCCGCTCCTGGCTCTCTACCTGCTGCGCGAAGCTGTCGGACAGCTCGGCGTAGATGCGCTTGCGCTTGAGGGCCTCGCGGGCCAGGTCCTCGTCATTCTGCTCCAGGGCTATGACCGCCCGCTCCTCCCACAGCTTGACCTGCTTGCTGTTCTCCTCGCGCTTCCGCTGGAGCTTCTTCTGGTTGGCCAGCGCCGTGGCCGTGTTGGCCTTGACCTCGGCGATGCTGGACTCCATCTCGCGGATGAGCTGCTTGGCCATCTTCTCGGGATTCTCGGCCTTGTCAATGAGATCATTGACGTTGGCGCTCATGATGCGGCGCAATCGCGTTAGTAGACCCATGGTGCGCACCTCCAGACGAACGGAATGTGAGGCCAAGCCTCCAGCAGCCTGCCTGCAACGTACTTGCCAGGCCTGGGCGGCGTCGAGCCCCGACGAAGTGGCATTCGGCGCCGATGCGAGGGCAGATAGTGCCGGCCTGGCCGGCGCTACTCGACTTTGGGGACGCCAGGCGCGCCTGCTGTGGCTGGTCGCGATGGCAAGCACCGCGCCGCTAGCGAGTGATGCATACCAGGGGAAGCAGGAGCAAAGCCCCCGGCGTCAAGGCTTCAGCGCCCCCAGGTCGTACTTGCGGTAGAGGTGGCGCAGTTGGTCGTACTTCAGCCCGAGGGCGTGGGCTGCCTCTTTCTGGTTCCAGCGGCAGGCGTTCAGGGCCTCCAGCAGCAGGGACTTCTCGAACTGGGCCACCTGCCCAGGGAAGGCCTGCGATCCTAGTCCCGTGAAGCCGGACTGAACAGCACCAGGCACGGCCTTGGGTTCTGGGAGAGGCAGGTCCTCGGGGCGGATCAGGTCGCCGGTGGCGCGCGTTAGCGCTGCCTCGATGACGTTCTTCAGCTCCCGCACGTTCCCGGGCCAGTCGTAATGGGCCAGGCGGTCGAGCGCTTCGGGGCTGACCTCCAGCGGCTCGATCCCCGGCACCTCCTCGGCAAAGCGCTGGACGAAGTGGTCGCACAGCGCAGGAATGTCTTCCCTGCGTTGGCGCAGCGGTGGCAGCCAGATGGTCTGGAACGCAATCCGGTCGTATAGGTCCAGCCGGAACCTGCCCTCGTCCATGGCCTGCTCCAGCTCGGAGTTCGTGGCGGCGATAATGCGCACGTCCACGCTGATGCGCTCAGTGCCCTGCACTCGCTCGAAATCCTGGTACTCAATAACTCGCAGGATCTTGGCCTGGAAATCGAGCGACATATTGGCTACCTCGTCGAGGAAGAGCGTCCCGTGGTCAGCTATCTCGAACCTGCCCAGCTTGAAGGGCGCGCCGTCAAAGGCGTTCTCCTCCTGGCCGAACAGCTCGCACTCGAGCAGCCCCTCGGCAATGGCGGCACAGTTGACCACCACGAACGGCCTGTCGGCCCTGGGGCTCTCATGGTGGATGGCCGCGGCGAAAAGCTCCTTGCCGGTGCCCCGCTCGCCGCGCAGCAGCACTGGCCGCGGCAGCCGAGCCGCCTGCTTGGCTAGCTCCAGGGCCTTGATGAGCGCCGCGGAGTCGCCCACGATGTTGTAGCGCTCCCGCATGCGCTCGCGGAAGTAGTCGCGCTCTTTGAGCAGGGCGCGGCGCTCGGACTCGAGGGCCTTCTTCTCCGCCAACGCCTGGATGTGACCGGCGATGCGCCCCACGGCGGCTGAGACGCGGTCGCCGATGTAGAGGTCCTTCTCCACGAAGTCGGCCGCGCCCAGGCGCATGGCCTTGACGGCCGCCTCGATGCTGCCCTTGCCCGTCAGGATGAGGACCTCCAGGTCCCGATCGAGGGCCTTCATCTTCTCCAGGGCCTCCACGCCGTTCATCTTGCCCGGGCCGAAGTCCAGGTCCAGCACCACCAGCTCCGGGCGGCTGTCGCGCTTGGCCAGGCGCTGGAGGGCCGCTTCGGCCTCGGCCAGGCACTGCACCTGGTGCCCCTCGCGGCTCAGAACGCCGCTGAGGAAGTCACAGGTCTCGCGCTGATCGTCCACGATGAGGATGTTCATGCTCAGGCCATCCCACCTGCCTGACGTCAGTCAGGCAAGCTGCTGGCATTGTAGCCTGCGGCTGGCACCAGGTCAAGCTACGGCCTTAGCCGCCCGTATAGAACGGCCGCTCGTGCTTGGCGAACCAGTCGGCGGTGCTGTCCAGGAACGTCAACGTCTCCTCCAGCAGCTCGTAGTGGCGGTTCTCCTCTTCGTACATGAACTGGTAGAAGGCCCGGGCCTTTTCGTCGGCCGTCGTGTCGCGGTGCTCGGCGTACCAGGCTCTTGCCCTGCTCTCGAACTGGAGGGCCGTCTCGTAGGCCGCAGTGTCGTCGGCCGTCTCGGCTGCCGCCTCTACCGCGGCCGCGCCGCGCTGTTCGAAGATGGTAGCGATGCCCGCCACGAGATCGGCGTGCTCGCCGGGAACGATGGTCGCCAGCTCGGGCCACTGGCCGCTGTCGGCCAGGTGCTGATGGAAGTGCTTGATGGTCTCGACGTGTTTGAGCTCCTCGTCGGCCAGCATCTGGAACGTAGCCTGCGCCAGCGGCGCCGCCGCCTCGTCTTTGGCCTGGAGGTACATCGCCCGCCCGTCCTGCTCGGTCTTAAGCGCGTATTCCAGCGATTTGACATACTCCTCATGGTGGGTCATGTCGTGCCTCCCGTGACAACCAGCTTGATCGGCGCCTGACGCCTCGCACCGCCCCCGCAGGCGGCCTGCGCGCTGCGCCCCCCGCTGCTGAGGCAATTCCCTGCGCGCCCTGCCATCTCCTGTGTGCAGGCCCAGGGCACTGAAGGAGGTCGGCCCTGGAGTGGCGAAGAACAGCCCTAGCGCAGTGTCCGCGTGCAGACAAGACGGTGGTGAGGATGCCCAAACACAGTAGAGTTGGCGGGCCGCTATGGATCCTGGTCGCGCTGGCGTTAGCCGCCGCTGGTGCGCTGCCAGTCGGGGCCCAGCCTAAGTTCATCGAGTACCCCTCCTTCCGCTTCGGCTCCGGCATGCCCGGCGGCGGTTGGGGCATACTGTCGGATAGCACCGTAGGCTTCGAGGGGGCTATGCTGCTCAACGTGCCGGTGGCCTACACGCCCTCGCGCTACAGCGGGGTGCTGGGCCTGTACGTGGGCCAGCTTACTGATCAGTTCGTTTTTGAGCTACAGGGGGCGCAGGTCAACAGCACCGGCGTCCTCGGCCTGGGCCTGGGCACGCCGGGGCGCGGCCTGTTCACGGTGGCCGAGGCCACCAGCATCAACGGCGAATGGGTCTTCAACTTTCAGCACGAGCTGATGAAGGAGACGGCACGCCGGCCCTCCCTGGCCATTGGCGTACAGGACTGGGACAACCTGCGGCCCGCCTCTGCCTTCGACATGCAGCGCAATGCGGGGCGCTCGTTCTACGTGACCTCCACCAAGCAGTTGGGCAGCAACAGCCATCCGCTGTATGTAACCGCCGGCGTGGGCAACGCGCGCTTCCAGGGGGCCTTTGGGGGGCTCAGCTACCGCGCTGCTGACCGGATCACGGGCTTTGGGGAGTATGATGGGCTCGGCTTCAACGCCGGCCTGGGCTTCAGCGTTCTGGGGCATCCGGGCGAGCGCAAGAGCAACCTGACGTTCCTGGCCTCAGTGGTGGATATCGGGGGCGACTCGGGGCCCATGTTGGGCATGACCTACACCATTGACGACTGGACCGGGCCAAAGATGGCCGTCCCGGCGGGCTATCGGCCTTGGGAGCCGCTTGCCGAGCGTGCTCAAGCCTTCCCGGTGCTGCCTCCGCGTGCCAGGCCCGGCGAGGTGCCGGCGCCGCCGCGCGCGCTGCCCGGGGAGCCGTTCAAGAACGAGGCCCTGGAGCGAGCGGGTATGAAGGTTGACCTAGCGCGGCAGGATGACGGCTCCATGCTGGTGCGTATAGACCCGGGGGAGCTTAAGGATGCCCTGGTGGCTATGGGGGTGGCCCTGGCTGCGCTCTGGCAGCAGGCGCCTGAGGCTCCTCGCATCGTCGTGGGCGTCTTCCGCGGCAGCCAGGCCAGCATCCAGATCGCCATCGGCCGCCAGGCCTACCCGCGCGTGCTGCACACCCGCCTCACCACGCAGCAGGTGGCGGCGGCCAACGCCCTGCTCACCGCAAACGGGTTCCAGCCCATCCCGGCGGAAGTCAGCCAGTAGACCCGCGTAGCATAGGCAGGCCTTGAGGGGTCCGCCTCGTGCGGGGACTGCTCGACCCCGCGGCGCGAACCTATTGACTACCGCACTAAGGATGGTCTTGGCCGCGAAGACGCCCATACGCGGCTCCCTGCGGGAGAGAGGACTCAGATCATCCGCAGTAGGCCTGGGAGGAGCGTCTCCTCTTGGAGGTGGGGCTCGGGGGGCTTCGTCTCGTGCAGGCGGGCTGCCAGGCCCCAGAGATAGTTGAGCAGCAGCAGGGCCATCAAGGCCAGGTTCAGCCAGATGACGATGCCGCCCAGAGACTTGGTCTGTTCGTCCCGACCCAGCTTCATGATGATGCCTACAACCAGGCCCAGCACAGGGCACAGCAACGCGAACAGCATGATGCCGGCCTGCGTGCCTGAGCTGATGCCCACGATCACCGGCTTCTCTCCGCCTTCGACCGCGCGGATGGACTGAGTGGCGGTGGTGCCTCGGATGATCTGCCCGGCCGCGCAGAGCAGGGCGGAGACCGAAAGCGCCAAGAGCCAGGCTCCCAGGAACTCATCCTCGCCCAGCATCATGAAGCCCAGGCTGCGGACGCGCGCGGCTGATATGGTGCGCAGAGCCCCCAGGCCGCCCCCTGCTTCTATCTGGCTGAGCCCGACCACCAATAGGACGATGAACGCCAGGCCTGCCAAAGCCCCGCTCACGAATGCCGTAATGCGCTCACCCTTCAGCTTCTCCGCTTCGTGTTGGTCGAAGATGCGCAGCCTGGTCTCGTCGGAGGTCTCGCCGGGCGCCGCTCTGCCGGAAGCCGCAGCGCCGGCGATCGGGGCGCGCGCCGCCGAGGGAGAGATGCGCCGGCTCTCCATAGCCTGGCGCTCTATCTTGGCTCGCGCCTCGAGCAGGTTGACGCCGCAGTCCATGCAATGTGTGTCGGTGGGCTGGACCGGGGCGCCGCATTCGGGGCAGTTTCTGGGTCCCATTACTTTCATGGTGCAAGACTCCGCTTGGGGTCTCAGTCAGGGGTGATTCAGCCGACCAGCGGTCGGTAGTCACACTGAGGCGCTGATTCCACGCCTGTGCCACCGAATCCTCGCAAGATCCTGATGTCCTGGTCCAGACTTGCCTGGGCCGCTGTGGTCGAGAGCGATCTGGCTCCTACCGGGTTGCGGCCCATTCACTGCCCTCGATGGACTCGACGATCGCCGTCAGGTCAGAATCATTGAAGTACTCAATCAATATATGTCCTCCGCCACCAGGTTTTGGCTTGATTGTGACTCTGGTGCCAAGGGCCCTCTGCATCCGCGCGGCGGCATCCTGAAGATGCGGGTCGTCGCTCGGGGGCGGGGGTGGCATGGGCCTCTTCTTCGCGACCGAAGGCTTGTGCCCAGACTGAACCAGCCGCTCTGTTGCCCTGACGGACAGGCCCTCAGCCTGTACGCGGCGCCAGATGGCAAACAGCGTGGCCTCGTCTTCGATTCCCAGGAGTGCGCGGGCGTGGCCCTCGCTGATCTGCCGCGCCTGTAGGCTGTCCTGGATCTCCTTTGGGAGGCGCAGGAGACGCAGCGTGTTCGTTACCGCCGTGCGGCTCTTCCCGACCTGTTCGGCCACTTCGGCCTGGGTGAGGCCGAACTCGCGCATGAGCTGGTCATATCCCCGCGCCGCCTCTATCGGGGTAAGGTCGGTCCTTTGGAGGTTCTCAACGAGGGCGATCTGAAGCGTGTTGGTGTCCGATACGTCGCGAAGCAGGCAGGGAACGGTAGTAAGCCCGGCCCGCTGCGCCGCGCGCCAGCGCCGCTCGCCGGCCACCAACTGGTACGTATCTCCCACTCGTCGCACCACCAAGGGCTGGATAACCCCATGCCGACGGATGGACTCGGACAAGTCGGCCAAATCATCGTCCGAGGCCTCAGCTCGCGGCTGGTAGGGATTGGCGGTGATGTCGGCAATCCGTACGTCCAGCACCGCCTCCCTTTGAGGGGCAGTGCCGGTGGGTATGAGCGCGTCCAGGCCCCTTCCTAGTCCTCGCCTAGGCATTGGCAAGCACCTCCCGACAGAGCTGGCGGTACGCTCGTGCGCCCCGAGATGCCGGATCGTATCGCGTACACGGAAGGCCGTGGCTGGGCGCCTCGGCGAGCCGAACGTTCCGCGGGATTGTGGCCGCAAAGACCTGGGCAGGGAAGTACCTCCTGACCTCGTTAGCGACTTGCTTGCTCAGGGTAGTGCGGCCGTCGTACATGGTCAGAACTACGCCACAAATGCGGAGCCCCGGGTTCAGGTTCTGCTGCACCAGGTCTATCACCTTGACGAGCTGGCTCAGGCCCTCCAAGGCGTAATACTCGCACTGGATGGGGATCAGCACGGAGTCGGCCGCCACCAGGCTGTTCACCGTCAGTATGCCGAGAGACGGCCCCGTGTCAATCAACACGAGGTCGTACTGGCTCTTGTACGGCTCCAAGGCTGTGCGCAGCTTGTGTTCACGCGCCATCTCGGAGGTGAGTATGAGGTCGGCGGTGGCAAGTTCAATGGTCGCGGGCACCAGGTCGAGGCCCTCAACGCCACAGGCGACTACTACGTCTTCCAGGCGGACGCCGTCATCAGGGTCCTGTGGCTGTATCAGGAGGTCGCGAACGCACCTTTCCAGGGCGGTCCTGTCAATGCCGAGCCCACTGGTGGCGTTGCCTTGAGGATCGAGGTCAATCAGGAGCGTACGCACCCCAAGGTCTGCGGCCGAAGCGGCCACATTGACGGCGCTGGTGGTCTTGCCCACGCCGCCCTTTTGGTTGACTACGGCTATGACAGAGCCCATGGCGTTACGCTCCAGGTGTCACTGACTGTGCTACACAGTTTCAACACCTTTTTCCACACGGAACTGGCCCCCGCAGCGACGACAGAACCAAGCGCAGGGCAAGATCGCTGAGGTCGGCCTGACCGCACGGATGGAAGCCAGCTCGAGCAGCAGCATCATCTGTGAAGGTATGCTCGCGCACATGCCACAGGAGCAGTGATCCTCCCGGGGCGACGAAGGGCATAGCCATCTCCAGCGCGTCGCTGGGGGCTGCCATTGCACGTGTGCCCACGATCGCAAAGCGGGCGGCTAGTCCACGCCTTGCGTACTCTGCCTGCTCGCAGCGTACGTGCAGATTGCTCATTTGCAGTTCCACCGACACAGACGAGAGGAAGTCAGCCACCCTCCTACGGCTGTCCAGGGCTGTAACCCGGCTTTCCGGATGCAGCAGTGCCGCGGTTACCGCGAAAGCTCCGTTTCCGGCCCCCAGGTCCAGCAGTTCTGCACCTGGGGCCGGACGCGTCAGGTGCCAGGCTCGCAAAGCCGGCAGGACAAGCCCAAGTACGACTGCCTCGTCCGTCTCATAGGCCGTGAGATCAACTGCCTCCCCTAATTCGCCCAGCCTGTGTAGATATCCTTCTAGCGTGGCGATAGTCTCACCGACGCGGTGCAGAGCGACTGTGCGCGACAACTCACGTGTGAGCATTGCTCGCGTTGTCTGTTTCAAGCCCCTGCCTCCCATGGCCGAGGCAACGCGATAGGTTTCACGTGAAACACCCTGGAGCCATGTCTCGTCTATGTATAGGTAGGCTTATGGGAAAAAGTCTAAAGACGCACAGTTCCTTGCCGAATACATTGACTCATCATCGCGGGGCCTGGTGCATGTCGAACAGCGTCTGTCTGTCGTCCTGGATCACGACCGGCATTATACCAGCGATGACAGCCTCAGGTCAAGCGCTTTGTGGATTGGTGCATCGCTCCCTTCAAACATATGTTCGCACGAGGCAAGTAGCTGACTGCCGGACTCGCCCCGGATCATGTGATGCCCGTGCCTCCTCTCCATCCAGTCGAGCGCTCTTCGTCTGTCTAACGCCCGTCGTGAGCCCAATGAGCCCGTCGCAGCCAATCAGGCCAAGTCAATGTGGTACTCAATAAAGTTGCCAAGGCCAGCGGCGGCTTTATGTATAGTGGCTCAGTGCGGGCGTAGGCCTAGGCATTCTGGCACTGATGGGCGCGTGGTCGCGCCGGGACGTTCACGTGGAGAAGGACTGCACAGCGGTCTTGAGGTCGCGCAGAAACTGGGCAGCGTCCATGCCGTCGGCCGCGCGGTGGTCCACGGTGAGGGTGAGCCAAACCGTTGGGCGGACGACTGCCTCGCCTGCGCCGACAACAACGCGCTCGGTGAGGGAGCCAATGGCCAGGATGGCCGTTTGGGGCAGGCTGATGAGGGCGCTAAAGGCATCAATGCCCAGAGCGCCGACGTTGGAGAGGCTGAAGGTAGCGCCCATTTGCAGGCTAGCGCGCAGTTTGCCGTGGCGGGCCGCGGCCACCAGCTCCCGGGCCTCGGCGGCGATGCTCTGTAGGCTCTTTTTGTCAGCATTGAAGATGGTGGGCATGAGCACCCCTTGGTCGGTGGCCACGGCGAAGCCCAGGTTGACCTGCTGCGCCAGCCTCAGCGTATCGTTCTCGAACCAGGCATTGAAGCGGGGATGGCGCGGCAGAACATCGGCGACTATCTTCAGCAGGATGTCGTTGTAGGTGGGCGCATCCGAGCCGTGTTGTTCCTTCAGCTTCTCGCGGGCTGCGACCAGCGCCGAGGCGTCGGCCAGAACGTGCATGTGGAACACGGGAATCTCGCGATGGCTTTGGCTCACCCGTTCGGCGATGGCGCGGCGCGTGGGCGTTAGTTCCTCTTCGAGGAACTCCGGCTCCTGCCTGTTGGGCAGCATGCTTACTCCTCCCGGACACAGCTTGGGGCCGACTCAAGCAGCGCGGAGAGCCAATCGCGCCCGTCGCGCCTGGCTGTCGTGATGTACTCGTAGGCCTCCAGAATCCTGCTGCGGATCACAGGGTCTGGTTGCCGGTCGTGGTCCAGTTCGCAAACCACATCGAGAACATGCGCGGGGCCCCGGCTGTAGATATCCTGGGCGAAGTGTTCGTCGTCGGGGAGCAGTTGGCCCTGCTCGTCGCGCCCTCGGAAGAGCATGGCCGCCGCCGCGCCATGAGCAGTATACGGGGCCGCGACGCTGTGCTTGGCGTCCAGCAGCAGAGCGCCGATGAGCCGGTCGCCGCGGCACAGCTTTCTGCGGATATCGCGGCCGACGCGGAAGATGGTGTCGCCCAGGGCCCGGTTGGCAAAGCGCAGGAGCAGGTCCTCGATGTTGCGGCTTATGTTGTCCCGGTCGAATTCGTCCGGGTACTCGGCGATCAGCGCGCGGCCAGATTCCCACATGCCGGCCCTGGCGGCCCTCAGCACCCGCTCGTCGCCCACGGCCTCCCAGATGAAAGTGGCCTCCGGCAGCAGCAAGTAGCCCAAGTAGGCAGTTAGCGCGTGGCCCAGGTTGTGCACCAGGAGCTTGCGGTCCACGTAGGGGGCCATGTTAAGCTTGGCCTCTAGCCCAGGCACGTCGGGCACGCCGCACTTGAAGCCCTGGGCATCCACGATCAGCGTGTTGTAGGCCTCCGCGAACACGCGCAGGGGGTCCTCGCGCCGCTGCTGTTCGGTCATGATGGGGACCATCTTGCCGATGCTGGTCTCCACCAGGCCGACCATCGCCTCCAGGGGGAAGGCGGGCGGGAGTTGCTGGGCCAGGCCCTGCCGGAAGGCATCGGCGGCGTGGCGCAGGTTCTCGCAGATGATGAGGTCCAAGGGCCCCTGGCCCAGTCGCAGGCGCTGTTGCAGGGCGCAGGCCAGCAGTGGATACACTTGGCGCAGAGCAGCCGGGCCCACGGCGGTGCCGGCGATGTCGGCGCGGGCAATCTCGTGGGCGGCGGCCTGGCGATCGTTGGCACTGACAGCGCGCACGTTCTCGACGATGATGGTCTCGGAGTGTCGGTCGCGGATCTCGACGGTGTAGCAACGCTTACGGTTGAGCTCGTTCACGAGGTCGTCCGCGATGTCAATGAAGACGACCTCATAGCCGGCGCGGCTGAAGAGCTGGCCGATGAAGGAGCGGCCGATGTTCCCGGCGCCGATTTGGGCGAGGGTCTTCATGCAGATTCCGGGGACGGTCACCAAGTCCAGAGCTCCGCTTAGCGCAGACGATTGCCTCTGGGGGCGCCTCGGCAACGCATGGCAGCCGCCGACTGTCTAGCCCTTGCCCGCCAGCTCCATGATATGTCGGGCAATCTTTGCGGGTGAGGGGAGGTTCTCCTCTTCCAGCGACTGGGCCATGGGCGGCGGGACGTCGTACGCCGCGACGATGCGCGCGGGGGCCTTCAGCGAATCGAAGCACTGCTCCTGGACCTTGTAGGCAATGTGCTCCGGGAAGCAGCCCGTCGCTGGCGCCTGGGTCACGCACAATAGCCGCCCGGTCTTGCGCACCGAGTTGGCGATGGTCTCCACGTCCAGAGGAACCAGCGTGCGGGGGTCAACCACCTCGCACTCGATGCCGTGTTCCCGGGCCACCATGTCCGCTGCCTGCAATGCGCGTAGCAGCAGCCAGCTATAGGCCACCACGGTGACCGCGTCCCCCTGCCGCCGCAGGACGGCTTCGCCGAAGGGCACCAGGTACTCTTCCTCCGGCACGTAGCCCTTTTCTACGTACAAATGTTGGTGCTCAATAAGAACGACCGGGTTGTCATCGCGGATGGCGGTCTTGAGCAGGCCTTTGGCGTCGTAAGCGGTGGCTGGGAGGACTACCTTGAGGCCGGGGAACATGGTGACCACGGCCTCGAGGCTCTGCGAGTGCTGGCCGGCGTAGCCCTTGCCGCCGCCGATGGTGGTGCGGATGACCAGCGGCAGCCGGGCTTTGCCGCCGAACATGTAGCGGGCCTTGGCCACCTGGTTGCCCACCTGGTCCATGGCCATGAGAATGAAGTCAATGTACATAAGCTCGACCACGGGCCGCAGGCCGACCATGGCGGCCCCACCCGCGCTGCCGGCAATGCAGGCCTCGGAGATGGCGGTGTTGAAGACGCGCTCGCGGCCGAAGGCCTCCAGCAGGCCGCGGGTGGCCTGGAAGGCGCCCCCGTAGTCGGCCACGTCCTCCCCGTAGACCACCACGCGCTCGTCGCGCAGCATCTCCTCGGCGATGGCCTCGGCCACGGCATGGCGGTACAGAATCTGGCCCTCGGAGTCGCGCTTCGCCTGGCGCCACGGTTGCACCGGCTTGGGGTTGGCGTACTGGGCGGGCACCTGGTGGCAGAACGAGTCGGTGTACAGGCCCTCGCCTATGCTGGCCGGGTCAGGGTCGGTGCAGCGGCCGGCCGTGAGGGTGGCCTCATCTATGGCCTGCCGCACTTGCCCGCGCAGGGCCTCGATCTGGCCGCTGGTCATCACCTCGGCTTCGAGCAGCTCGCGTTCGAACCTGCTCAGCGGGTCAAGGGCCCGCCAGGCCTGTTCCTCTTCCTTGGAGCGATAGCTGGTGCGGCTGTCGCTGAGGGAGTGGCCCAGGAAGCGATAGCACAGGCACTCCAGCAGCACCGGCCCACGGCCGTCGCGGCAGATATGGGCGGCGCGGCTGACGGCATCGTGCACGGCCAGCACGTTCATGCCGTCCACCACCTCGGCGTGCATGCACTCCTCGTTGTAGCCGGCGCCGCGCCGGGCCAGGTGGTCCACGCCTGTCACTTCGCCCACTTGCTGGCCGGTCATGCCGTACTGGTTGTTCTCGATCAGGAAGATGGCGGGGCAGCCACGGGCGAACTGGTCCATGCAGGCGAAGTTGTAGGCCTCGTGGCAGATGCCGTTGTTGGCGGCCCCGTCGCCGGCCAGGCACACCACCAGGCGGTGGTTGCGGAGCCTGTCGCAGGCCAGCGCGGCGCCGGCGGCAATGGCCATGCTGCCGCCCACGATGGCATTCGCGCCCAGGTGCCCAACGTGGAAGTCGGCGATGTGCATGCCGCCGCCGCGGCCGCGGCAGTAGCCCTCCTCCTTGCCCAGCAGCTCGGCCATGGTGCGATTCAGGTGCATCTGGAGGGCGTGGTCCAGCAGTTCCTCGCGCGTGTGCCCCTCCAGCGGCTCGCCGGCGAACTCGGCCAGCTTCTCGGGCGGCAGGGCCTCGAGGTAGAAGGCCCCCTTGGCAATGGAGTGGCCGTGGCCCCGGTGGGTGCTGGTGATGTAGTCGTCGGGGCGAATGGCGGCCATGGTGCCCACGGCCACGGCCTCTTGGCCAATGGACAGGTGGGTGGCGCCTACGAACCTCAGCCCGGGCAGGGCGGCGTACTTGCCGTCCTTGAGGGTCACAATCATCTCTTCGAACGCGCGGATGGCGAGCATGTACCTGAGCATCCGCACGGCCTCGTCGGCCGACAGGCCCACTCCCAGCTCCTGGCGTAAGCTGCGCTGGTAGCTGAACTTGGGCAGGTCGCGGAAGCTCAGAAAGCCTGGTTCGAAGCAGGGCAGGACGTCAATGTCTTTGGACATAAGGCCATCCTCAGCCGGCCCCGTGGGCGCCGGCGCTGCGACTCACTCGTAGGTTCGCGGAGCGAGGCCAGCGTTCCTCCCAGGGACAGTCGTGCCGAGCATCGGGGGCATGTGAAGCGGGCCACAGGACCGGGCACACAGCTTCGGGCCAGCGGCCCGGCACGGAGGGATCGTCCTGCGGCGTGGCGAAGAAGAGAAGCACAGCTTGGCAAGGCGCTTGCCGGCTGCTTTTGTTGCCTGGCCGCAACGTCTTGTGAGCAGGGCACCCGCGCCGCCGGGCGCTTGCGAGGAACCATCGGCTGTGCCCGGCTGTTCGGAGGCGTGAAGGGAGCTGGATAATGCGCACTGCGCTGCTGCGTACTTGGCCCCTAGCCCTGGCTAGCGGTACTGTGCTGCTGCTGCTGTCCCGTCCGGGTGCGGCGCCTCAGATCGAGGGAGCGAAGTTCCTGGGCACCAAGGCCTGCAAGCTCTGCCACCAGACGATGGTGCAGACCAAGGTGTACGACGCGTGGGCGCAGACCAAGCACGCCCAGGCGAAGCCGGACGACGGCGCGCCGCCGGACGAGGTCTACCGGCGGGTCACCGCCTATGACCCCCAGACCGGCCGGTACAAGGAGGCCGGGGTCAACTGCGAGGATTGCCACGGCCCCAGCAGCCTGCACGTAGCCGCAGCGCTGGAGCAGGACAAGAAGACGCTGAACCCGGCGAAGCTGACGCCGGCGCAGGCGCTATCCATCTGCGGCAACTGCCATTCGCAGGGGACCACCGCAGACGGCGCCAAGTACCCCAAGGGCTTCCAGCCGGGGCAGGACCTGATGAAGATATGGACGCTGGCGCCCGAGGTGGTGGGCGATACCAGGCTGCGGCAGCTCAACGATTTGCAGAAGAGCAAGCACCTCCAGAATGATGTCACGTGCATAACCTGTCACACTCCCCACGGCGTAGCAAAGGCAGCGCCGCTCCTCCGGGAAGAGCTGAATACGCTGTGCCTGAACTGCCACGACGGGACCAAGGCCCATAAGTGCACGCAGAACTTCCCGCCGGAGCAGAAGTGCAGTGAGTGCCACATGCCGCAGAAGCGGCACGTGTTCGCCGTCAGCAAGGACTAGCAGCAGCCGGGCGCACGAGGCAAACAGGGGTGGCCGTCGCCGCGCGCCTTGAGGGTGGCGGCGGCCGCCCCTGTCTGTTGCAGCCGCACGCAGGGCTTTGGTAAGGCGGCGCGGAAAAGGGGGCAAGCCAGCAGCACAGCGGGGCAGGCGTTTGCGATCCGCGACACCGAGCCGCGGGAGGCCGCGGCGGGGAGCTGAGCACAGAGCAATGGCAAAGGCTCTGGCCTGGGGCGCAGTCGGCCTGGCCCTGAGCATTGCCGTGACGCCTCCAGTGTTGGGCGAGGAGCTGGGCTCCTGCGGAGTCTGCCACTCGCTGGTCAAACAGGCTTTCCTGGATAGCGCCCATGCCCAGAAGGGCATGATCTGCGCCACCTGCCACGGCGGGAATCCGGCAGACGCCCAGAGCACGGCTATGGCCCCTGCCGCTGGGTTCAAGGGGCGCCCCTCGCGACGTCAGATCCCCGCGCTGTGTGCTTCCTGCCACTCCGACCCGAAGCGAATGCAGCCGTACGGCCTGCCCACGGACCAGTTCGCCGAGTATCAACTGAGCCGGCATGGTTGGGCCCTGGCGCGGGGCGATGCCAGAACAGCGGTGTGCACTGACTGCCACACCACGCACCACATCCTGCCCCCGGATAGCCCGCGCTCCACGGTGTCGCCAGGCAACAGCCCAGGAACGTGCGCGCGCTGTCATGCGGACGAGAAGCGGATAGCCGCCTATGGCCTGCCGGCCGATGAGTATGCGGAGTACGTCGGCAGCGTGCACGCCTTGGCGCTGGTGGAGGGGGGCAACCCGTCAGCCCCCTCCTGCGTGTCCTGCCATGGCTCTCATGGGCCGCTGCCGCCGGGGGTCCAGGATATCGGTCACACGTGCGGGCAGTGTCATGCCCAGGAGCAACGGGCGCTGATGAAGGGCCCGCACGGCCGGCCCGCGGCGGCGGGGCGCATGGAGCTGTGCACAAGCTGCCATCAGGGCCACGGTACTCAAAGCGCCCAGCCGGCCATGCTGACCAGCGCCTGCCGGGCCTGCCATGGGCCGGGCAGCAGCGCCTTCAAGCAGGGCGCGGCGCTGCTAAGGGAGATCGCCTCGGCCCAGAAAGCCCTGGCGACCGCTGGGCGGGCCCTGCTGCGGGCGGAAGCAGCGGGGTGGCCGGTGGAGGACCTCCCGCAGCGCCTGCGGCAGGCTCAGGGGGACCTGGTGCAGACGGCCCCGGCTCAGCACAGCATGATCCCCGGCGATGTGCAGGCCCACACGGCGCGCGCGCTGCAGGCAGCAGGGGTCATCGCCAGGGAGTTGGCGGAGCTGGCCCGCAGGGAGCGTTGGCGGGATCTGGCGCTCGCGGTTCTCTGTGCTGCCGTCGCCGTGATCACTGGCTCGCTGTACCTCAAGCGGCGGCGGCCGCGTCTGCCCGCGCTTGAGGGAGGGTCTGAGGGGGCGCAGCGATGACGCCCCTCTGGCGCTGGCGGGCTGAGGGGCGCCTCGGGGCCGGCGGGTGGCTTGCCGCTAAGCGCCTGGCCGCCTGCGCCGCTGTGCTCCTTATCATCTGCTACCTGGCGCTGGAGGCTACCTCGCGCCCTCGCTTCTGCGTGGCCTGTCACCAGATGCGCCCGTACTACGACTCATGGCGCGCCTCCCGCCATAGCCAGGTGCCCTGCCTGGATTGCCACTATGCGGCGGCAGGCAAGTCGGGCCTGCGGCGCAGGATCGGCGGCTCCTTCCAGGCCCTCCAGTACGCCGTCCGACAGTATGGCGAGTACCCCTTCACGGAAGTTGACGACAGCAACTGCCTGCGCGGTGGCTGTCACCAGCGCCAGGCGCTGCGGGGCAAGCTGGCCTACGAAGGCGTGGTCTTCGACCACGCAGCTCATCTGGGACCGTCTCCAACCCTGGCGCAGGTCCCCTGCGTCGTCTGTCACTCGCGGGCTGCCCAGGGTACGCACTTCGCGGCCACGGACGTGGCCTGCTTCCTGTGCCACTTCAGAGAGGGGCCGGAGGCGGGCGTCCTGGCGCAGTGCCGTCTCTGCCACGAGGAGGTCAAGCCCAGCGGCCAACGCGCCGTCGCCCCGCCGGCTTTGGCGCGTCGGCGACCGGGCAAGGCCTTCGACCACGCCGAGATGCTGGCGCGCGGCGTGGACTGCGCCGATTGCCACAGCGGAGTCACGCGGGGCCAGGGGATCGCGCCCCGAGGCCGCTGCTTGCAGTGCCATTCCCAGGAAGAGCGGCTGGCGCGCTACGAAGACGTGGCCTTCGTGCATCTGAACCACGTGACCCAACACAAGGTGGAGTGCAGCCGCTGCCACAATGAGATCGAGCACAGCATCCCCAAACGTCCAGCTCTGGCCAGGTTGGAGCGACTCCCGGTCGAGATGGTAGCGCGCCAGCCGCTCTTCCGGCGACTGGCAGCCCGCAAGCTGTATGCCGGCGTCGGCGCCGAGCAGGTCGGGGCCGGGCCTGACCCCATGTTCGAGGTCGAGGTTACGTGCGAGGCGTGCCACCGCGTCGAGCCTGCACGAGGCCAAGCTCGCCTACCTGCGGCAGGAACTGGCGGCTGCATGAGCTGCCACGGCGAGGCCTATGGGCGGATTCTGGCCGCCTGGCTCATGACCTCAGACCTGCAAGTGGCCCGCGTGGCGAGCGCCCTGGAGCACGCCCGCCGGGAGGCGGAGCGGCGCTCGTTGAGCCAGCCCCAGCGCCAGCAGGCCCGAGACCTGCTCGCCTCAGCCCAGGCGGCGACGCAGCTAGTCCGCCTGGGGGGCGGCGTGCACAACATCCAGTTCGCCAAGGGCTTGCTGGAATCGGCCCGCCAGCAGATCAACCAGAGCATGCAGCTCGTCGGCTCTCGGTATCGGGTGGCGGAGCTGCCTGTGGCCTCCATGCCGGTCGCCAGCGGCGCCTGCCTCGACTGCCACACCAGGCCGCCGGCGCAGGACTTCCGCGTTTTCGGCACCGTGTTCTCGCATGGGCAGCACTTGCGGCTGGCTGACCTCGACTGCCGTACCTGTCACGCGGACGCCGCTGTTGAGTCTGCCAGCCACGGCCGGCTGCGCCTCGGCCCTGCGGGCTGTCGGGCCTGCCACGACGAGCGCCTGAGTAGTCCGCATCCCAGCGGCTGGGCCAAGACTCATGGCAAGGCCAGTCTCAAGGAGCAGACGAGCTGTGCGGTATGCCACAGCCCGTCCTACTGCTTCAACTGTCACAAGATCGCGATGCCTCATCCGGCGGGCTGGCGGCAGACGCACGGCGCCAGGGGAACCGGGGCGATGGGCATCTGTGCGAGGTGCCACGGCCCGAACTCCTGCCAGGAGTGCCACAAGCAGAACCCGCATCCGGCGGACTTTGCCCTGAACCACACCCAGCAGGCGGCCCAGCGGCCTGGTAGCTGCCTCGTGTGCCACCAGCGCGAGTACTGCCAAGTGTGTCACAGCGCAGCGCCCAGGTCACACACGCCGGCCTTCGCGGAACGTCACGGCAGACAAGCAGCAGACAACCGGGCCCTGTGCCAGCTCTGCCACGGCGAGAACGGCTGCCAGGAGTGTCACAGCAAGAACCCACACCCGGAGGGCTTTGCTCTTCAGCACACGCAGCGAACAGAGCAGAGGCCGCGGAGTTGCCTGGCCTGCCACGAGCGCGACTACTGCAAGCTGTGTCACCTGGCGAAGCCCCCCTCGCATACGCCAGCCTTCCGCAAGGCCCACCGCAGGCAAGGGGAAGCCAGCCGGCCTGTCTGCGCCCTGTGTCACGGGGACGATCCGTGCATGGCCTGCCACCAGACCAGGATGCCGCACGCAGAGGACTACATGCTGGTGGGCCACCCCAAGGAAGCCTCCCTGGAGCCAGGCTCCTTCTGCTACAACTGCCACGACGAGCAGCAGTACTGCCGCATCTGCCACAAGCAGGGGAAGTAGCGTCCCCTCCGCAACCACCAAGAAGGACCCGGGGCGGGAGTGGCCGAACTGCCGTCGGTGAGCCGGCAAAGGGAGTTGCTTACCATGCCAGATTCCATCCGACGGCCAAACGCCGTCAGCCGCCGCGCGTTCGTGAAGGGCGCACTGGGCGCCGCCGTGGCCCTGCCGCACTCACTGGCCTTGGCCGCAGAGCCTAGAGCGACGGGCCCACGGCCCAACTTCGTCTACTTCATGACCGACGACCAGGCCGCGCACGCCATGAGCTGCGCCGGCAGCAAGGTGTACCAGACGCCCAACATGGACCGCCTGGCCGCCGAGGGCGTGCGCTTCCTCAACACGTTCGTGACCAACTCGCTGTGCGCGCCCAGCCGCGCCTCGATCATGACCGGCCTCTACTCACACACCCACGGCGTGCGCACCAACAACGCCCCGGCCCTGAGCCGCGAGCACCCCGTCTTCACCGATTACCTGCGCGAGGCCGGCTACCACACCTGCTTCATCGGCAAGTGGCACATGCAGGGCGAGCACCCGCCCTTTGACTACTGGCTGGGCTTCTCGGGTCAGGGTGTGTACTTCAACCAGCAGCTGTTGGACTTCGAGGGCAAGCTGGTGAAGGAACAGGGCTACGTGACCGATCTGCTGGGCGACCGGGCCGTGGCCTACCTGCGCGAGCATCGCCAAGACCCCTTCTGCCTGCTGCTGTGGTTCAAGGCCCCGCATCGCGCTTGGGAGCCGGCGCCGCGCCACCTCACTGCCCTGGAGGGCGTCACCATCCCTGATCCGCCCACGTTCCACGACGACTACGCGGGCCGGCCGGCAGCCATCCGCAAGACGGAGATGCAGGTGGAGATCGCCAAGCCGGGCAAGGACTTCCAGGGCTGGGTCAAGGACTACTACCGCACCCTTCTGGCCGTGGATGAGAACGTGGGGCGCGTGCTGAAGGCTCTGGACGAGCTGGGCCTGACCGACAACACCTGCGTCATCTACTGCTCCGACAATGGCTTCTTCCTGGGCGAGCACCACTTCTTCGACAAGCGGCTCATGTACGAGCCCTCCATTCGCATCCCCATGCTCCTCCGCTACCCCCGGCTCATCAGGAAGGGTGGCCGCCGGCTCGAGCAGATGACCCTGAACGTGGACCTGGCGCCCACCATCCTGGAGCTGGCCGGCGTAGAACCGCCCGCCCACATGCACGGCCGCAGTTGGCTGCCGCTGCTCAAAGGTCAGCAAGCGAAGTCGCCGACGCGCCAAAGCCGCTATGGCGACGGCGCGTGGCGCGATTCCTGGCTCTACGAGTACTACGAGTACCCCGCAGTGCACATGGTGGCCAAGAACCGGGGCGTGCGCACGCGCCGCTGGAAGTACATCCACTACTTCGAGCAGCCCGAGGAGTTCGAGCTGTACGACCTGCAAACCGACCCCAACGAGGTCAGCAACCTCTACGGAAAGCCGGGGTACGAGAAGACGGTGGAGCATCTGCGGGAGGAGCTGCTGCGCCTGCGCCGAGAGACCAAGGACCCGGACCTGGAGCAGGCGTAGCGACGGGGGCCTGTACCCATTCCGGGTACGATTGCACCCAGAATGGGTGCAGCCGTGCGCGGCCCGAGCCTGGCCGGCACCTCTGGTGCCGCGGTCACGTGCAGCGGCGCTTCAGCCTGTGGCCGCGTGCTCTCTCAGCAGCTCCAGCATCTCGCGGTCTAGTTGGTGGTCGCCGTCGAACTTCTCGTAAGTGACGTCTTTGCGGCCGGTGTCCACGATGCCGAAGCCGCCCCGCAAGTTCCACAGTGCCCAGCCGATCCCGGCCTCGGCCCATAGGTCCAGCCAATCGCGCATCCAGGACAGCACCACTTGGTGCGGGGTGAAGACGAACGCACCGAACTCGCCCACGTGCACGCCCGGGTCGCTCTTGGTCTTCTCGATCCAGGGCTTCAGCAGCCCACGCAGCTTCTCCTTGTCCCAATACTGGCCGTCCTGCTGCACGCCCGGCCACTTGGGCTCGGGCCAGGTGTCCGAGCCGCCAATCCAGCTCGCCCGGTAGTGGCTGATGCCCATGGGCGCGTAGCCCCGCGTGCTCTGGGCCACGCCCAGGTCTTCGAGGCCCTGCACTACCTGGCTGGCCCAGAACAGGCCGTCAATGATGATGAGCCGCTGCGGATCCTGCTCGCGGATGGCGCCGACCATGCGCCGCACCACCCGCTCGTGGGCTGCTGGGCCCACCTGCCCGGGCTCGTTGAAGAGGTTGAAGCTCACCTGCTGGCTAGGGATGCCTTTGTAGCGCTGGGCGAAGTGGCGCCAGTGAAACTCGCAGATGGCCTGCGCCTGCTCGTCGGTCCACAGGTCCATTGGCTCGGGCGGCCGAGCGACCGTATAGCCCGGCGCCCGGTGGAAGTTGAGGTTGACGTGGATGCCATACTGCTTGCCGAAGGCCACCGCCTGATCCACTTCCGTCAGCACGGACTCTTTCAGCTTCATGGGATCGTCGTCTTCTATCCAGCAGCGGTAGTCCATGGGCAGGCGCACGAAAGTGAAGCCCCAGTTGGCCATCCACTGGAAGTCCCGCTCCACGAAGGGCGCATTGCGGTCGCGCGTGAACTTCTCCAGCAGGTTGAACCCGTGCCATTGCCCCAGCGTGCGCTGTGTCACCTTGGGCGCCTCCTGTGCGTTAGTCGCCGACAAAGCGTCTGCCAGCGCCAGCCCGCCGATGGCGGCGGACTGGATGAACCGGCGGCGGCTCGTGGTCCTGCTTGTCGCCTTTGGCATCGTTACCTCAGACCTCCGTGGCGCGTGTTTGGTGTAGCTTCCGCCTTGCCGCCCTCACAACCTCGGCAGCAGCTCGCCGTAGCCGCTGAGGCGGGCCAGGATGCAGGCCGTCGCCAGCGCAGCCAGAAGGGCCAGGGCCAGGGCATCGGCCCGGGTGACGGTGAACTCCAGGTATTGCGAGCGCGGGCGGTTGGACGACCAGCCCTTCGACTCCAGGGCCATGGAGAGGCTGTCAGCGTTGCGCAGGGCGTAGGCCAGCACCGGCACGATCAAGGGAATGTACTTGCGCAGTCGCGTGAGCAGCGAGCCGCTGGTGACATCCAGGCCCCGCGCCATCTGCGCCTCAGCTACCCCGCGCCCGGTGGCGGCGAACGTCGGTACCAGCGTGAACGCCAGCGACAGGGCCAGGCAGGCGCTCTGCGGGATGAGCAGGCTGCGCAGCCCGGCGGCCAGCTCCTCGGCGCGCGTGACGGCGATGAAGACCAGCCCGGCCACCAGGAAGGCGTCAATGCGAAAGCCCATCGCCAGGCCGTAGAGGATGGAGTTGCCAGACACCGCGACGGGCCAGAACTCCACCAGCTTGGGCTCCAGCAGGGGCTTCATGAACGGGCGGTCGTCTCGCAGGAACAGGGCCCACATGACGGTGCTCATAACGAAGATGACCAGCAGGAACTTCCAGGTGCGGGTCAGGTTGCTCTGCGCCCGGCCCAGGCAGAGCACCAGCGCCGCGAGCACGAAGCTGCCGGCTACCCACCACGGATCGTTGAAGGCCATCGGCGGCACAAACAGCAGCAGCAGCCCCACGATCTTGGTCACCGGGTGCAGCCGGTGCAGCGCTGACTGTTGCTCGACGTAAAGGAAGGTAGCCATCACTACTCCGCGTGCGCCCAACTGCGGCCGCTCAGGTAGGGGCGGGGTTCATCCTGAGCCTGGCGAAGGGTTCATCCCCGCCCGACTTGCTCCAGACAGGAAGCCAGCTCTTCGACCGTGAGCATCGTCGCCCCGAAGCGCCTGGTGGAGAGCTGCACGACTTCGGGCGCCTCCAGCGAGTTGCGTGTCAGCAGGTCCAGATTCCCGAACACCTCGCGCGCGCTCCCATCGGCGACGACCTTCCCGTCGCTGAGCACGATGACGCGATGCGCATACCGGGCGGCGGCCCACATGCAGTGCGTGATGACGATAACCGTGTGCCCCTGCCGGTTCAGGTCAACCAGCAGTTCCATCATTCGCCGCTGCTCGGTGCCGTCCAGGCCGGTAGTGGGCTCGTCCAGGATGATCACCTGCGGCTGGCAGGCTAGCACCGACGCCGTCGCCAGCCGCTGGCGCTCGCCTTTGGTGAGGGTGAAGGGGTCGGCGGCCCGCTTCTCCCCGAGACCGACTGCGGCCAGGGCCTCCTGCACGCGCGTCTCGACCTCGCTCTCGCACACGCCCAGGTTGCGCAGGCCGAAAGCGACTTCCTGGTCCACGCGCTGCTCGAAGATCTGGTGATCGGGGTCCTGGAACACATAGCCGACGATGCGCGCCAGGTCCGCAATGGGCGCCTCTCGGCTGTCGCGACCGCCGATCAAGACGCGGCCCTCGCTGGGCTTGAGCAGCCCGTTCAGGTGCTTGGCCAGGGTGGTCTTGCCGCAGCCGTTCTGGCCCAGGATGGCCACGAACTCCCCCTCGCGCACCTCCAGGGAGACCCCGTCGAGGGCCGCCTTGTCCCCGTAGCGGTGCACAAGCCCCTCAACACTGAGCACTTCCTGCCCATAGGCTTCCCGCCGCCTGTCGTCGCTGCGGCGCAGCTCAGCCACCTGTTCCTCGTCCAGCGAGCAGCCGCCGCGCGTCAGAAGCTCGGCTGCCTCCTGCACGGTAAGCGGCCGCTGCTCCAGGCCCAAGGCGGCGAACAACTCGGGCATCTCCAGCGGATGGAGCGCAAGCTGCTGGGTGCGCTCGGGGTCGCGCAGCAGGTCCGCCGGCGGGCCATCGAACGCCAGCTCTCCGTTTCGCAGCACCAGCAGGCGGTCAGCGTTCAGCGCCTGGCCCGTCTCGTGCTCGGCAATGAGCAGCGTGATGCCGTGTTCATGCAGGTCCTTTGCGACCTGAAACAACTGCGCCTTCCCCGCGGGGTCCAGGTCTGTGGTGGGCTCGTCCAGCACCAGGATGGGTGGCCGGCTGGCCAGCACGGAGGCGATGGCCAGGCGCTGCTTCTCTCCACCCGACAGCGTGGCCGGGTCTCGGTGAGCGGCGTGGCCCGCCAGCTCCGCCAGCCGCACCGCCGCCAGCGCCTCCCTCACACGCTCCCGCATCTCCTGCCGTGGGGGGCCGAAGCTCTCCAGCGCGAAAGCCACCTCCGAGCGCACGTCGCTGCTTACCAACTGGGTCTCGAAGTCCTGGAACACGAGGCCGATGGTCTGGGCGAGCTCCGCCACGTGACGCCCGGCGATGTCCGCGCCGTTCAGGCGCACAGTGCCCCGGAAATCGCCCCGCAGGTACGAGGGGATGAGCCCAGCCAGGCAGCGGCACAGGGTGGACTTGCCCGCTCCGGTGGGCCCCATGAGCAAGGCAATGCTGCCGGGCTGCTGGGCGAAGCCAACGCCCCGCAGCGCAGGCCGGTCGGCCCCGGCGTAGGTGAAGCACAGGCTCTCGACCTCGATGGCCGGCGCGCCTGGGGCGGCGGCTTCCAGGACCGCCAGCGCCTCCTGCTGGCGAGCGCGGCCCAAGCGCGGCAGGGGAGCCAGCAGCAGGGCGCCCACGACTATAGCGACCACGCCCAGGCCGACCACCACCGGCCCCGGCCCGCCCGCTCCCCAGGTCAGCAACGTCAGCGCCAACACGCCGGGGCCGCCGAGGGTGAGCAGGACCGCACCCACCGAGCACAGCCGGCCGGGGGCCAGCTCCTCGGGCGGCATGTTGTCCTCCGCCAGCAGCCGCCAGGTCCGCACCCTGGGGTAGATGAGCGGCAGCAGCAGCGGGGCGAGCACGATGGGGACGAGGGTGTTGTTGCCGGTGATCATCAGCGCGACGACATGGAAGGGCGCCATGTTGAACACGTATTGCAGGCCGAAGCAGATGAACACGGCACAGCAGCAGGCCGCGATGATGGTTATGACCACCAGCCAGGGCAGGTCGGCGGGCGCGCCGCGAGGCGGGCGTTGCGCCAGCATCCACCGCCACAGGCGGTAAGGGATGTAGCCATAGAGGAAGTTGCCCACGAAGCCGAAGAGGCTGGCCGGCGTGAGGGTGCCGAAGAAGTCGCCGATCAGGTTGCCGAACGCCGCCCCCCAGGCGCCAGCGGGGCCGAACAGCAGCGAGCACACCAGCGGAAAGACCATGGCCAGCCGTATCTCGGTGACGCCGGGGACCAGGGGAAGGGGCTTGAAGGGGATGAGCACGGCGGCATAGACGCCGGCCGACAGCGCCACCAGGACCACCATCTTGGTGCTGCGCCACATCTCAAAGGCGTCGCGCATGGCGCCAATCCGTGGACAGGGTCAATCGGCGGGGCAGTTTTCCAGTGGCGGCGGGTGAAGTCCTTCGGGGTCGGCAATGCGGCTAGGGCGGACGGTCTTCGCCCAGCAGGGGGGAGCGCGCAGCCCCTGCCTGGGAGCCGCGACGCTTCGGACTAGCTGGGCTCGGGGGTCTGGCGCTGGGCTTCCAGGCGCTTCAACTCGTCGCGGAGCTTGGCGGCCGTGCGGTAGTCCTCAGACTCCACTGCCTGTTGGAGTTGGGCCCGCAGGACTTCCTCTTTGCTGGGGGGTTTGCCCTCGCGAATCTCGCGTCGCAGCAACTGGAGAAACGCGATCTCCTTGCTTTCCTGGGCCAACTGCGGCTGGCCGTGCCTGGCGTAGAACTCCTCCAGGCGCGCGATGCCCGTATCCACTACGCGCAGCGCCTCGGCCCGCTGGCCGGCTTGGAGCTTCAGGGCGGCCTTGGCCCGGGCATTCATCATCACCACGTAGGGCCGATACTGCTCCACGGCCCACTTGTCCTCGTCCTCCTCGGCGTACTGCCACACCAGGTCGAAAAGCCGCATATTGCGTGCCGTATCGCGCTCGGCCCGCTCGTAGTCCTCCAGAGCGAAGCAGCAGATGTAGCGGTGGTAGTATTGCAGGCCCTCGTTCTGAAGCTCGGCGCAGTCCTCGCTGGTCAGCTTGAAGCTGGCCGTGGAGCCCTTAGTGGCCAGGGCCTGCTCCAGACGCGACAGGTGGTGCTCCAGCAAGGACTCCATCCCGTGGGGCTGCTGTCCATCCGGCCGACCGTCGGCCTCCATCTGGAGCAGCCCCAGCTCAATGCGCATCTGGATCTTCTCGCGGCCGTCAGCGCCCAGGATGCGGCGCGCCGTGATCTGGTTGGGTAGGTACTCCCATTCCTCCAGGAGGGAGCCAATGTCAACGTCCATCGCCGTGGGCCTCCTACGGCCTTGCGGGCCGCATAGGGCTCGGCTCGCAGTCAAGCGGCCGCCGAGCTTCGCCTGCTCCTATTTCTCCGCCGCCGCAGGAAATCCGCCTTGCGGGCCCGCTTTTTCGCGCCTTGACCGGCCAAGGGCGGCCTCGTGTCGGGCCGGCGCGCCGCGACGGTGTGGCCGCGGCGGGAGGAGCGCCGTCCGGGGCGTGGAATTGTGCCCTGCCGGTGGGCGCCAGGTCGGCGGCCGTCCGAGCCGTTCTGGCAACGTCCACAACAGGCTCGTGGCAGCCCGGGCAGGGCTGCTGGGGAACTCCAGATGACCATCGCGGAGTTTCAGAGGTTGATCGAGGCCATCTACTACGACAAGGACAGCGCGCGCGGCTTGGACGCCAGCTTCGGCTGGTTCGTGGAGGAGGTAGGCGAGCTGGCCCAGGCGCTGCGAGCCGGCGGCTCGGACCGCCTGCGGGACGAGTTCGCTGACGTGTTCGCCTGGCTGGCTACCCTGGCCAGCATCGCCGGGGTGGAGCTGAACGAAGCGGCTCAGAAGTACGCGGCGGGCTGCCCCAAGTGTGGGCAGACGCCCTGCGCCTGTCCCCCTGCCTGCCGACAGGCAGGTAGGGAGGTGAGCTAGCAAGCCATGGACTTGCTCAAGCGGCTGGCGGTGGTTGTCGCGATTGCTCTGGGCCTGGTGCTGGTCATCTGGCTGGCCACGAGGGCCGTCGGGCCCCAGGACCTGCGGGGCAAGGCGGCCCCGGACTTCACGCTGTACGACCTCCGGGACAAGGAGGTCGCCATCTCCGCCTTCCGTGGACATCCAGTGCTCCTGGACTTCTGGGAAACCTGGTGCGGGCCCTGCATCGGCCAACTGGAGGCGCTGGACGAGCTTGGGCAGGAACACCCCGAGCTCCGCATCTTGGCCATCAACACAGATGGCTCCCGGGGCTTCGCCCAGCGACTCGCACCGGAGCGCAAGTACCCGCACCTCAAGGTGCTCTACTGTGGGCCGGGCCGGGGCTTGTTGCAGAAGATCAAGGATACCTATACCGTCAGCAACGTCCCTCGCACGTTCATCCTCGACAGGCAGGGCATCGTGCGGGCCGACTTGGAGGGCGCGCACACCAAGGACATGATCGTGTCCCGTCTGGAGGACTTGGGGCTGCTGCCGCTGGCTGCCGGCTAACCCGCACGCTAGATATGCTGGGCCAGGGGTAGAGCGGAGAAGGTGTCCACGTCCAGGGAGTCAGGGCCGCGCCGCTGTAGGGCATGGTAACCGGCGGCGGCTATCATGGCCGCGTTGTCGGTGCACAGCCAGGTTGGCGGGCAGCGGAAGGGGAGGCCCAGTTCCGCAGCGGCGGCGGCCACGCGCTGGCGCAGTAGGGCATTGGACGCCACGCCTCCCGCCAACAGCAGTTCGCGGGCCCCGGCCCAGGCAGCCGCCTTGCGGGTGTGCCCGACGAGGGCATCCACGACCGCCTCCTGAAAGCTGGCGGCGACGTCGGCGACGGCCCCACGGCAGGGGCCTTCCCCAGGGGCGCCCAGCTCTGCGCTTCTGCGGCACGCCTGCCACAGCCGCGCTACTGCGGTCTTGGGGCCGCTGAAGCTGAAGTCGAACGACCCTGGGAAGCTGGCCCGGGGCAGGTCAAACGCGTGCGCGTCCCCCTCTTTCGCACAAGCCTCAATGGCCGGCCCCCCTGGCCACCCCAGCCCCAGGAGCCGAGCTACCTTGTCCAGGGCCTCCCCGGCCGCGTCGTCGCGCGTCCAGCCCAGGATCTTGTAGACTCCCGGCTGCTCGATGAACACAATGTCAGAGTGCCCGCCGGAGGCCACCAGACACACGGCCGGGCACTGCATCTCGCCTCCATTGAGGTAGTTGGCGTAGACGTGGCCCTCAACGTGGTTGACCGCCACCAGCGGCTTCCGCAGTGCGTAGGCGTAGGCCTTGGCGGCTGACATGCCCACCAACAGCGACCCGATCAGCCCTGGCCCCTGGGTGACGGCAATGGCGTCCATCTGCCCCAGTTGGGCCTGCGCCTGGGACAGGGCCTGCTCCACCACCGGGCAGATCAGCTCCATGTGTCGGCGGCTGGCCACTTCGGGGACCACGCCGCCGAACTGGGCGTGCAGGTCGGCCTGCGAGGCCACCACGCTGCTCAACACCGCTCGCCCGTCGCGCACCACCGCGGCGGCGGTCTCGTCACAGGAAGTCTCGATGCCGAGGGTGAGCATGGCGCCGCCTACGTGCCTACTCCAAGAGCCTTAGGTCGGTGAAGTACTCCCGGTAGAAGCCACGGTCACGGGTGAGAAGACGATCGGCGGCCAGCAGAGCATGGGCGCCGATCAGGAAGTCGGGAAGGATGCGGTCCCGGGCCCCGCCGGCCTCCCTGTACCGAAGCCATTGCCGACCCGCCAGATACGCAGCTTCGGCGCGCAAAGGCTCCAGCGAGATGTGCAGGGGCGCCAGGATGCGATCCAATTCAGCCTTCGACCGAAACACCGGTGCCAGCTCCGCGTATACGACCTCGCAGACGACCAGGCTACCGTCGTCGAACGCCCGCTTCAGCAGTTCCCTGGACCTCTCGAGGAACTCCGGATCGGGCTTGAAGACGTCCAGCAGCACGCTGGTGTCCAGGGCAGTGGTCATCTTCCGCGAATCTCCTCCAGGTACTCATCCGTGCTCCCTGCCGCGTGCAGGACGCCCACTAGGTCATCCACCGGATGCCGGCCCGCGGTGCGCTTGCGGATCAACACGCCTCCGTCTGCGGGCTCACACTCCACCTCGACGTTCGCCAGCAGGCCGTAGCGCTTGCGCAGCTTGGCGGGAATGGTCACTTGCCCCCGCTCGGAAACCTTCATGGTGGCTCCCTCCGAATTGCTGATTCGGAAACTCATACTATCATGGCATGCCACCCAAGTCAACCGAGGGTGTCGCCCTCATGGGTAGAGCCCAGGGCCTGGCGGCAGATCACGGGACCGGTGGCGATGTGCTCAGGAACTGTCGTCAGTGGAGCGCTCGGCGTTGCTGCGGGCGGCTGCTTCCTGCTCCCATTGCTCCATCTGGCGCTGGAAGGCGGGGTCCTGAAGGTCGCTCAGTTCGGCCACGATGGCGTCCTCGCCCGTGTCCTGGTAATAGCCCCTGCGCAGGCCGACCTCGCGGAAGCCCAGTTTGGCGTACAGGTTCCGGGCGGCGGTGTTGGAGGGGCGGAACTCCAGGAAGGCTCGCTCGCTGCCGCGGGCGATGGCCTCCTGGAACAGTCGCAACATGATGCGCTGACCAAGGCCCCGGCCCCGGTACTGGGGATGGACGCCGATGGTGGCGATGTGGGCCTCTCCCCCCGCCACCCACATGCCTGCATAGCCCACCACCTGGTCGTCCACGCGGGCCGCCAGGTAGACCGCCACGTCATCGCGGCGGCGCAGCTCCCGGCGGAAGCTGTCCCGTGTCCAGGGCATGGGGAAGCACATGCACTCCAGCCGGTATATGGCGTCCAGGTCCGCTTCCTGCGCCCTGTCAACGCGGATGCTCATCTTCGGCGGCAGCCGTTCCTAATCGCGGAACAGATGGTGGCAGTCCATGCACATCCCCAGCATCTCGCCGCACTTCTCCAGCGCTAGCTTAGGCGTGCGGGCCTCCGCCACCTCCTGCGCGCGGACATGCACCCCGTAGGCCAGGTAGCGGAACGTGCCTACATGCTCCTGGTCGCGGGGCGGCGGGAACTCCGCCACGGCGCTGCCGTAACCGGCAATCTTCAGGGCGTTCTCGCCCGCGGCCTTGCGGTCCGACAGCGCCAGGCTGCGCAGCAGAACCTGGCTTTCGCGCAGGCTCTCGTTCATGATCTGCGCCAGGTCCTGCTTGGCCGCCTCCTGGCCCGACCCCGACCCCAGAAGCCCCAACAAGGCGCCCAGGGCGATGCCCACGGCTGCCAACAAGGGTAACCGTTTCATCCCGATGCCTCCTATTGCCGCTCCTGACTTCCGTAAGGCAGGGCGACGCGCGGGTAGCGCTTTCCCTGAGGTTACCCCGCAGGCCTGCCCTACGAGCAACCGCAAAGGGTGATTTGGGTCACCGCCGGCGCCGGACGGACTGCCTGCCCAATGCGGGCGGCTGCGGAATGCGGCTCGGAACCCGCAGGGCTCCTTACTCAGGGATGAGCATGCATGAAGAGCTGGAGGCGACGGAGAGCTTCCTTGAGGTTGTCCATGCTGTTGGCGTAGGTACAGCGGATGTGCCCCTCGCCGCAGGCGCCAAAGGCCGTGCCGGGGACGGCCGCCACCTTCTGCTCGTACAGCAGCTTCTCGCAGAACTCCTCGGACGACAGCCCTGTCGCGTGGATGGAGGGAAAGGCGTAGAACGCGCCCTGCGGGGGCGGGCACTCCAGGCCGATGTCGTTGAGGCCCTTGACGAACAGCCGCCGGCGCTGGTCGTACTCGGCGATCATGCTCTCCATCTCCGGGCGGCCCGCCCGCAGCGCCTCCAGGGCGGCGTTCTGGCCGGTGATGGGGGCGCACAGGGCCGTATAGGAGTGTATCCGCATCATGGCCTCGAGGATATCGGCCGGGGCGGCGGCGAAGCCCACGCGCCAGCCGGTCATGGCGTAGGCCTTGGAGAAGCCGTTGAGCAGAATAGTGCGGTCGCGCATGTCGGGCAGCGAGGCCAGGCAGGTGTGCTGACCCTCATAGGTGAGCCGGGCGTATATCTCGTCGGAGATTACCAGCAGGTCGTGGTCAATGGCCACGGCGGCGATGGCGGCCAGCTCCTCCCGGGTCAGGACCGCGCCGGTGGGGTTGTTCGGGTAGCTGATGATGAGCGCCTTGGTGCGCGGCGTCAGGGCCGTCCACAGGGCCTCGGGGCGCAGCTTGAAGCCCTCCGCCGCGGTCGTGGGCACGATGACGGGCTCGGCGCCGGCCAGGATCACGCAGGCCTTGTAGGCTACGTAGCAGGGCTCGGCAACGATCACCTGCTCGCCGGGCCCGACGCAGGCGCGCAGGGCCAGGTCAATGGCCTCGCTCACGCCCACGGTGATGAGAATCTCGGTCTCGGGATCGTAGGAGACGCCGTAGTCGCGCGCCAGCATCTCGGCAATGGCCTGCCGCAGGGACAACAACCCGTAGTTGCTGGTGTAGGACGTCTCGCCACGCCGCAGCGCGTGCAGCAGCGCGTCGCAGATGTGCCAGGGGGTGGCGAAATCGGGCTCCCCCACGCCCAGGGTGATGACCTCCGGCATGGTGGCCACCAGGTCGAAGAAGCGCCGAATGCCCGAGGGGGGTAGGACCTGGGCCACCAGCGAGAGGCGCTGGCGCATGTCCGTGACGCTCATGGTGATATCGCCAGCCTGCGGTCAGGCCGTTCGCCGGTCAGCACATGGCCGTCGAGCTTGTAGTTCTTGAGCACGAAGTGGGTGGCCGTGCTGATGACCTGCGGATGTGGCGCCAGCTCCTCGGCCACGAAGCGGGCGATGTCGCGGAAGTCCTTGCCCTCGACCACCACCGTCAGGTCGTAGGCCCCGGAGACCAGGTACACTGAGTGCACCTCGGGGAAGCGCGCCACGTACTCGGCCACGGCGTGGAAACCGTGCTTGGGCTCGGGCTGCGCCCGCACCTCGATGAGCGCGTACACCTTCTCGGAGCCGGCCTTCTCCCAGTCTATGAGTGCCCTATAGCCCGCGATAATGCCCTCGCGCTCCATCTGCGCAATGGCAGCGGCTACTTCCTCGGTGCTGCGGCCCAGCCGCGTGGCGATCTCCTCCACCGGGCAGCGTCCCTCGCGGGCCAGGATGTCGAGAATGGCCTTCACGCCTATCGCCGCCTTTCGCTATCGGGTAGCCCCACTCCGATTAGCGCAAGCGGGCCCCATAGGCCCACTTGGCCGCAGTATAGCCTGCCGCCAGGGCCCTGTCAATTCGCCGGTTCCTGGGCCCGAGGCCATTCGCCTAGGTGCGGGTGGGAAGGTCCCTGCTCCCGGGTGGCTCCATGTGAGTGATCACCGTGGTGCCCGGGAAGAGGGCAACGATCTCCTGCTCCAGGTGGGTGACGATGTCGTGGGCCTCGGCCACCGAGACCTCGGGCGCCATCACCAGGTGCAGGTCCACGTGCCTCTCGGCCCCGGCTTTGCGGGTGCGCATGTTGTGGAAGCTGACGAACTGCCCCGCATGTTCCTGGATGAGCATGACGATGGCCTGCTCCTCGGCCAGGGGCAGGGCGCGGTCCAGGAGCTGTGCAGAGGCGTCGGCGCAGAGCTGGTAGGCAGCGTGCACGATCACCAGAGCCACGACGATCGCCCCGATGGGGTCTAACACGGGCGGGGCGCCGAAGTAGATGGCCCCCACGGCCACCAGCACGGCCACCGAGGAGTATACGTCGGTCCAATGGTGCCAGGCATCCGCCGACAAGGCCAGGGAGTCGTGGGCCTTGGCGATGCGGAAGAGGTAGCGGGCGATCACCGCGTTGACCAGGGAGGAGACGGCCATGATGGCGACGCCCAGGCCCTCGTGCTCGAGCTGAGCGCCGTGGATGATGCGGTGGACGGCCACGTAGACGATGAGCACGGCGGCGGCCAGGATGAGGAGCCCTTCGAGTAGGCCAGAGAGGCTTTCGAACTTGCCGTGGCCGTAACGGTGGTCCCCGTCGGCGGGTTCGCCCGCCCTGCGGACACTGAACAGGGCCATGACCGAGGCCGCCAGGTCCATGCCGGAGTGCAGGGCCTCAGCAATGATGCTGACCGAGCCCGCCAGCAGGCCAACGACCAACTTGCCGGCGATCAGGGCGCTGTTGGAGGCCACGGAGGCCCAGGCAGCTCTACTGGTGGCTTGGGTACGGGTTCGTGGCGACATGGTGGAAGGCCTGTCTCAGAGCAGGAAGCGCCCCACGCTGGGAAAGGCGGCGACGCAGCCATCGCTGCGACCGCCGCGCCTTGCGCTCACCAGCGGCGACGACGTGTGCGTTCGCGGCCGGGCTTGCGCTTGCTGGGCTTCGGGCCAGCCCGCGCGGCTTGTGGTGGGGAGGGGGTGGCGGCCGTGGTAGCTGCCGCCGGCGCTGCCTCCTCCAGGTCGGCCGGCCATCCTTCATCGCTGGACAGGTCTGGGGCCGGCTCCCGCGCGAAGACAGGCGACGGTTGCGGCTCTGGACTGGCGGCCACGGCGCGCTCCCTCTCCGCTAGCTCTCCCCCCGTCGCCTTGTGCCAGGCCACCACGATCTGGGCGGCGTTGAAGATGGAGGAATAGGCGCCGCAGGTCATGCCCACGATGAGGGCAAGGGAGAAAGTGTGGATGGCCGGGCCCCCCAGGAAGTACAGGGCAAGCAGTGTGAACATCACGGTCATAACGGTGTTGATGGACCGGGCCATGGTCTGCCAGAGGCTGGCGTTGATCACTGTGTCTAGCGGCAGCCGCTTGTGCAGCCTCCTGTTCTCGCGGATGCGGTCGAAGATGACAATGGTGTCGTGGACCGAGAAGCCCAGGACCGTGAGCAAGGCGGCCACGAAGGTGGTATCCACCTCGAGTTGCAGCAGGGCCACCACGCCGATAAGGATGAAGCAGTCGTGCAGCATGGCCGCCACGCCGGCCACGGCGAAGCGGTACTCGTAGCGGATGCTGACCCAGCCGAGGATGAAGGCGCTGCCCAGGCCCAGAGCCAGCAGGGCCCATTGGCCCAGCTCCTTGCTGATGACGCCCCCCACCAACTGACGGCCCAGGTTCTCGACTTTGCCGTACTGGCTGCCGAATTGCCTTTCCAGTGCCTGCTGGATCTCCTGCTGCCGCCGGGCGGCCTCCGCATCGCTCTGCGCCTGGGACAGCGGCACGCGGATGACGATCTGCTGGCCCTCGGCCACCTGCACCTTGCTGCTGTCCACGCCTAGGGTCCGCAACTGGTCGCGTACCTGCTCTATGATGCGCACGGCGGAAGTCCGGTCGGTGCCCGCCGGCCGCTCGAACTGGTAGCGCAGCATGGCCCCGCCGGTGAAATCAACGCCGTAGTTGAGGCCCCGATGTATCCAGGCGCCGATGCCCAGCATCAGCAGGGCCGCGGAGAGGCTGAACCAGTATCCGCGCCGGCCCACGATGTCCCATCTGTTGGCGTGAGGCAGATCCAACCTGCTTCCTCCCCTGTGCCCGCTCCCGGCCGGCCCGTCGTCAGGCGGGCCGGCTCAGTTGTGGAGCCCTGCTCCGAAGAGCCAGTGACGCTCCGACCACTTCGAGGCGATGATCATGCTCAACAGCAGCCGGGTCACGGTGATAGCGGTGAACATGCTACAGCCCACGCCGATGCAGAGAGTGACGGCAAAACCACGCACCAGGCTCAGGCCCAGTCGGCTGCCCAGGTAGTAAAGGACGCCGCCGGTCAGCACCGTGCTGACATTGGAGTCTAGGATGGCGGTCCAGGCGCGGGCGAAGCCGGCGTCTGCCGCCGATTGCAGCGTCTTCTGGGTGGCCCGCTCCTCCTTCAGGCGTTCGAAGATCAGCACATTGGCGTCCACGGCCGCGCCCACCGACAGCACCAGGGCGGCAATGCCCGGCATGGTCAGCGTGGCGCCGATGAAGGTGTAGACGGCCAGCATCAACAGCAGGTAGACGGACAGGGCCACGTCGGCCATCAGCCCCGGCAGGCGGTAGTAGCCGATCATGAACAGCACGACCAGGCACACGCCCAGGATGCCGGCCCGAGTGCTGTTCTGGATGGTGTCCTCCCCGAGCACGGGGCTGACCGTCTGGTTGAGGGCTATCTCGATGGGCACAGGCAGGGCGCCGCCGTTGAGCAGGAGCGCGAGGTCCTTCGCTTCCTTGTCCTTGAAGTGTCCGGTGATGACGCCCTCGCCGTGCAGCGCCTCCTCGATCACCGGGGCCATCACCACTTTGCGGTCTAGCAAGATGGCCAGAAAGCGGCCCACATTCTTGCGCGTGACCTGGTAGAAGGCGCGCTTGCGGTCGTCCCGCAGCTCGAAGCTCACGGCCCAGCTTCCCGCGGACTTCTGGTCGGGTGTGAGCCTGCTGTTCGGCTGGAGATCCCGGCCCAAGACGACCCGCTTCGCCTCGGCCATCACCTGTTCTTCCGTGACCAGCGGCCCGGTCTCCACACTGCCGCGGTGCCACTCCCGCGTTTCCTTGCCCTTCAGCGTCTGTGAGACCTTGAGCTTGTACTCCTTGGGTACCAGGCGGAACTCCAACAGGGCGGGCGTATTGAGGAGCTTGATGAGCCGGTCCACGTCCGGCATGTGGGGAATCTCCACGATCAGCCGGTCGCGGCCTTGTACCTCGATGGTGGCCTCGGCCACACCCAAGGCGTTGATCCGCGTGTCTATGATCTTCCTGACCTTCTCGGCGGTGTCTGATCCCAGCAGCAACTGGTCGGGCTTGGCCATCTTGGCCCCGGGGAACTGCTGGGCGAAGTACTGCTGGAGAGTCTTGCCGCGGTCGCTGGACTCCCTCTTGGTCTGTGTGCGGGCGCTGATTTCGATCAGGTAGGAGGAAATGACCCGGGCAGAGTACGGCTCTGGGAATCGCTGTTTGGCCAGGTATTCCTGAAGCTGCTTCTCCAGTTGCTGCGCCCTTTGCCTGCGCTCCTGCACCGTGCCCTCGGCCTGGTAGAACGGATGCTCCTTGTCGGTGTTGAAGGTGTAGGTGGTGGAGGGCAGGCATTGCAGCACTATCTGCGTGCCGCCGCGCAGGTCCAGGCCCAGGTTGATGTGGGGCTTGGGCTTGTAGAACTCCAGCCGCCCCAGCGTCAGCAGCGGCGGCTCACCCTCACGCGCCTGTGCGGGCTTCGGCGGCTCGGCCTCGGTCAGGGCCGGGTAGTGCGTCTTCAGAATCCGGGTTATGGCGTCCTGGTAAGCCCGGGACTCCTGATCGTTCAGGGCGATAACCTTCACCCGGACCGTGTTCGCGTCCGGCACCAGCACGCGGTCCAGCCATTCCGCTTCCCGGGGGCCCTCGTTGCGCAACTGCTGGTTGATGTCCTTGCGCTTCTGCTCCAGCTTGTCCAGCAGGTCGGGGTCGCGCACGACCAGGGGCTGGGAGGAGGTGAACACGAACTCCTCCTGCACCTGCTTGCTGGCGGCTTTGGGCACCCGCATGGGCGCGAACACCAGGAAGAAGGCGGCCACGATGAGCGGGGCCATCAGGAAAGCCGGCCGGCGCAGCCAGTAGAAGGCGGCCACCAGCAGCCGCTGGGCCGGCAGGCCAACGCTGCTCAGGGCCGCCTGGACGCTGGCCAGCACCAGCACTCCCAGGCTGGCGACCAGCATGCCCAGTACCCCGACCACGCTGACCTCCGGACGGCCGGCCGGCACCGCCACTACAGCAATGGCAGCGCATAGCAGCGTCAGCCATAGCTGCCACTTCAGTATGGTCATCTCCGACCGGTCCATCTACAACCTCGCCTCCGAGACACACGCTAACTGAGCGCGGAATCCGCGCTCAGGAAGACCAGGACGTCGAACCCACTAGTATATTCCGATTGACCATGCTTGTCAAACCAGTGGACGACCTGCGGTGCGCGCCAGGATTGTTGGGATCAGGCAGCGGCGGGCAAGGCGTGTATGAGCTCCTCATAGTAGTCGTTGAAGAATGCCGTGCGCAGGCACAGGATGGCTTTGAGGCCCCCCAGGCTCCAGCG